>Ga0172379_10002856_pt1 | contig 29152 bp, 27 predicted proteins | sample GrowelOW334metaG_FD_119756 | JGI IMG/M metagenome (GOLD analysis project Ga0172379, IMG submission 119756) | Groundwater microbial communities from an aquifer near a municipal landfill in Southern Ontario, Canada - Groundwater well OW334 metaG | ecosystem: Environmental > Aquatic > Deep...
CAATCAGTCAGTTGGGCTCAATTTAATACCTCTACTGGTACAATCGATAGCGCAAACCCTGGCAGCGGTACATGTAGCGGATGGTGTACAACAGCTGCTTACAATTTGCCATCGGCCCGCTCTAATTATTCTCTTGTAGCCTACAACGGATTCTTATACGCGATGGGCGGTCTCGATAGCAGCGGAACCCGCCAAAATACGGTATATATTGCCAAAATTGGCGCAAATGGCGAACCTCAGTTGTGGCACCCAACCAATACGGACAAGTCAACATGGGTATATTGGTATACCGACACCGCCCTCAACTCAATTCGATCAGATATGTCGGCCGTTGCATATAATAACCGCATGTACCTAATGGGCGGTAGGTCAACAAGTGGTACCCCGGTAAGCACCGTAGAAATAGCGGACATCACGCCGACAGGAAAGCTTGGAACATGGACAGCGTCAACATCGCTACCCTCCAACTTATATGGGCACGGCTCACAGGTCTATAACGATCGTTTGTATGTACTTGGCGGTGCCGCAACCGTTGGAGGCGCTCCGGTCAATTCAGTATATTACACAAAAATTGACAGTGATGGCACCCTTAATAACTGGATACAAACCACCAGTTTTACGACTGGACGAATAAGTGGCGGCGGTAATCTATCCGCCGTATGGGGCGCATACATATATATCTCTGGTGGATGCAGTGCTGTCAATGCCAGCGGATATTGCACCACGGTTAGTTCTGATACTCAGTTGGCAAGTATAAATGCCGATGGCAGCCTGGACGTTTGGAACACAGTCGGCGGAGTCAGCAGCCAGCGCATGGGGTCTGGCATAGTTTCGTGGCGCAATAAAATATATAACGTTGGTGGCTGTTCAGCACAAAACACAACTGCAGGTGACTGTAATTCATCAACACTAGACAGCATCGTCTACGGCGATATCAATCAGGATGGTGACGCCTCGACTGTGGCACAATCGGTTGCCAGTGGAACCGCTCCATGTAGTGGCACGACACCAACAAACTGTAACCTTCCTGGCACATCCTATATAGGCAACTTATTAAATGAAACTATCATAACCAATGGTTATCTTTATGTTATCGGCGGCTGCGTAAATGACGGCTGCAACACAACAGATGGTGATACAGCATACGTAGCAATATCTTCGACAGGCGAGATGACCAAGCCAGCGACCTGTCCATACGGCGCCTACCAAGGTGGAGCTTGGTGTGTAGACGACACACACTCAATCGCCGGAGGTATAGCTGGGTCCAGCCCTGTTATATTTGGCGGTCGACTGTATCTAGTTGGTGGTTTCGGCGGCGCAGGCAATAAAGGAAATTGCTATTATACTACCTTAAATAATGATGGCAGTATCAGCGGTTGGACATTACAAACTATGGCAAGCCTTGGAGCAGTGTCGGTTTCATATACATTCGCCTACACCCGCGCTAACCCATCGTCCGCCAGCACGATACCAGGTAATCTGTATATCTTTGGTGGATGCACCGTCACATCGGGCGCAGGTTGTTCGGGATATACCGATGATGTATACAAATGCAATATCCTAGCAAGCGGTGCCTTGTCGGGCTGCACAACAAGTGGCCAACTGCAGATTGGTATAGTGCCAGGCGACACACAGCCCGGCCTGGCCATCCACAGTGGTACCTCTTATGCAAACTATATTTATTTGATTGGCGGCGTCACGCCCAACCTTGTCGACATGGCAACCGTCAGATACGCAAAATTTGACGATAATAATAACGTCGTAGCCGTAAGTGGCAGCGCCTGGATTGAGTCACCTAACGAGATGGCTGTCGGTCGTCGGCGCGCCTCATCATTTGGATATAACGGATACATATACGTTGTCGGCGGATATGATGCAACTGAAGGAGTTTTACCGGATATCGAGTTTATTGAAGTAAACGTCAGCGACGGCAGCTTGGGCGACGCCGAAACTGGCTTTATTGTATCGGCAGTTACGATTAACCAGCGCTGGGGATTGAGTGTTCCAGTATCAAACTCCTACGCTTATGTCATAGGGGGCTGTACTAGCGGGTCCGCACCGAGTGGATGTACGGCACGCACCGACATTATTCAGACTTTCCAGGTTTATAACAACGATAGCGGCTCCCCGGCCGGATATTCAACTTCAGCCAACACATACGGTACAAATCCAAATCGAATTGGCGCCAGCAGCACAATCTTAGATGGGTACATATATGTAGCTGGTGGTTGTACTAGTGCAACTGATTGTACAACTGCTATTAACACCGTCTCTTACGCACCGATTGATGTTAATGGCGCACTGGGCACGTGGTCGAATACAACGGGCACGTGGCCGTCCGGCGCCGTCAGAACATGGGGTAAATTAGAAGCAGCCGGAGGAACCCTATATTATATTGGTGGCCAAAGCAGTACGGCGACCGACAGACGCACCGAAGTTTATTACGGCACCCCGTCGTCTGGTAACGTATCGACTTGGACGGCAGCAAGTAATGGCCTGCCGGCAGCCAGAACAAAATTTGGCTCGACCGTATGGAATGATCGTTTGTATGTTGTCGGCGGCGAAGGCACCGGCACAGGATGTACAGCCAGCAACGTGTGTAACACCGTATATGTTAGTCCCCAACTAAACTCTGGCGGCAACATAACATCAGCCTGGTCCACCACCAGCACATCATTTGATACTGCCCGAAGCGGAGCTACTGCTATCGCCTACGCAAATAACTTGTATATATTTGGCGGATATGATGGCACAAATTATCTAAGTGACACACAATATTCACAGATTAGCGCCTCAACTGGGCTGGCAGGCAGCTGGACTTTTTCAACAAGCCTACCTATGCCACTTTCACAAGCTGAAGGATTTGCCGCTAACGGTTACATTTATCTAACAGGCGGCAGATCTAGCGCCACAACCTGCGACCCCATTACGATCGTGTCACCAGTCAGCGCAAACACCACCATATCTACTGGCAATAACCCAACAGGTATAGGTGAGTGGTACGAGACAAACCAGCGCTATACTGGCAGTCGTTACGGCGCCGCCGCGGCGTACTATGATGGCAAAGCTTACGTACTGGGCGGTGGCTGTGGTGCCACCCTAACATATGCCAGCCCTGTGACTCAACAAACAGCATTATTATCACAGCCACAAGTAGCAAAATACTCGATTATGATTGATACCGACTCTGACGTTTTTCCAAATAACTGGCTGCTAAACGGAGTCGACAACTCTATCGGTGCCTATTGGCAACTAAAATATAGGTCCATGACCAACACGACAACTTCTTGTACGACACCCGCCATGACAACCTGGGGCAGCGATACAAATTTTGGAAACGTCACGTTGGGATTACCAGGAATATACACACCAAAAGATGGCAGTGGCACAGACACCAATTGTGCCAGATTCTATTATTTCAACGTAACCGTCGATAGTTCGGAGGCTTTCGGCTATCCCGACGATGTCAGTCGAGGACCAACCATCACCGACCTTACATTGCAATTCTCAGCCGACCCAAGCAAACGTTTAATGCACGGCAGAACGTTCATTGGTGGCCTCCAGCAACCCGATGACACGCCTTACTATTCGTATTAGGGCGCCAGCACTGTTATACTGGTAATGATATGGGGATACAAAAGCAAAAAAGTAAACAGGTGGTGTGGCAGGATATAAAACCTGTTCGTACGCCGATAAAAGCTGTTGCTAAAAAACCCTTGTGGTCTCGAATCAAACACGTATTGTCGGTACCTTTCCGCTTGCAGATTTTTCCAAAAATCAATAAATTATTTACAAAAATAAATCGAAAAATCCAAATAGCCTTTGCATTATTCATTATCGTGATCGCCGCATCGGGCGTATATTACTTTACGTCAACCAACAAAACAGTCGCCCAAAAAACAAACGACAACCAAGATAGTTCCTACACTGTAACCGACCTAAAAAAAGGCACGCCAGATTACTCAACTGTTGCGCCAACCGGAAAAGACATCGACAGTTTAGGGGGATGGACTCGAATTAGTCCTCCAAACAGCGACCCCGTGTACGCTTATGCCGACAAGATAGGCAAAGTATCAATTAGTGTTAGCGAGCAACCGCTGCCAGACAACCTCAAAGAAGATACGGCCAACGGGATTGCCCAACTGGCACGAAGCTTTAACGCTAATGAAAAAATAACAATTGGCAAGACCACCGTCTATATAGGAACATCTGGCGATGGCCCTCAATCAGTTATTTTTACAAAAAACAGCCTATTAGTATTAATAAAATCATCCGACAAAATAAAAAGCGATTTATGGGCAACCTACATTAATTCAATGCAATAAAGTTAGTCGTATTTTACTATCAAATCAGCGACAGCATTGGCCCATTTTTCACCCCTCGAGCATATAACTTTTACATACCATTTGCCCAAAGTCGCGTCGTCCGGTACATTCCAGCTCCAGGACGCTGTGCCCCAATCATCGGCTTTTTTAGTTATTAACCCCGGGTCACTCATCGGCGTTACCTTCATATTCATGGTTTTAATAGTATCTTTGTTGTAATCAACCGATACTTTACAGTCCGCACCGGGGGTTGTCCTAATATTAACCGACGCCTGTGACCCCGGCGCAACAGTTTGCGATAACGACCCTAACGCTACCCCAACCATCTGGTTCGGATCATTATTTACTACATGTTTTATTTCGGTATACTTCTCTTGTTCGCTCGCGCTAATATCTTGGTTGTATGCAGGCGTATTTTGCCCTATGTACCATGTATAAATTATTCCAGCCGCAACCAAAATAACCGCTAGTATCACCGAGCCAATCAAAATATTACGAAGACGCCTAAGGATTTTTTTGCGTCTAGTTGGCTCTTTGATTTCGTCAGCCATAACCTACTCGCTAACTAATTCTGGCTATTGTATTTTTCAATAGATTTTGAGACTGTGCCGTCAGCCTTGAGGTTTTCAAAGAATAACACCTGGTCACGACTAACAATCATTTCGTCTGATGGGCCGTGTATCTCGTTACCCAACTTGATAAGCTGTACATCGGTCGTATCGTCGCTAGTTTGCTGAGGATTCTTTGAATCAGTTGCCGTCTTGTCTTTAGTTTGTAGATAAAATACTTTATTTAATTTAAAATATTCGCTGTTTACGGCTTTCAATTTTCCAAAATAAACCTGGCCATTTGTAAAAAAGACTGCCTGGTATTTACTCTCGTCAATATATGCACTGGTATTTGTCCTGGAAATCATCCAACCAGCAACTACTAATATGATTGGTATTAATACAGCAGCAATAATCCAGATTAATCGCTTAATCTTGATTCCGTGCCCAAGACGACTCTTTTTTGGCGCAGTAGCTGGGCCATTCATGCGAGTTGACGCATTCTCCATTACAACTATCCCCCGTTCCTCATATAATTTTCGCTTGGATTAATTATAGCATGAGGGGTTTTGCTAGACAATTAGCAGGGGCTATTCGGTCACAAGATTTATGGTGACCTCGTTAGAATATTTGCCACACTTGCCGCCCAAATATTCGCATACCCTGACGTAATAATCGCCATCGCCACCAAATGCCGTTAACGTATCGGTCCGAGCTTCAGCTGACGATAAATAATGATACTGGTCGCCGTCTCTGGTTGGATAGGTTGGGCCGGATGTTTTTGACCATACGACCTTAAAGCCCTGTTCTGATGTTCCACTCACTGTCCAGCTTATAGCTCCGTCAACCCCAGCAGTCAGCGTAATGCTGCTGACAGAACTGGCATCCGCAAGAGGCACGGTCGCACTAACGTCATTTGAATAAAGACCACACCCACCGCCTGTGTATTGACATACCCTAAAGTGATAAGTTTTACCGTCAGTTATCTTCCAGGCATAACTTCTGGCTTCTGCCCCCAGGTATACATATGAATCGCCTGGATATACCGGGTTCTTCGAAGTACTCTTAACCAGCTTAAATCCGTTTGACACATCAACACCCGCTTTCGACCAATTCAAACTTACGCCACTTGAGGTAGTCTCGACGGACAACGAAATAATTGGCGTTACTTGTTCGACGGTATTCTCAGTATTTTTGGTTGTCGTAGTAGTTTTGGTTTCTTCTTTGGTCGTAGTTTTCGTGGCTACTTTTTCCTTCGATTCTTCCAAAACACCCATATATTCTTTAAACTCATCACTGTCTAGATCCTGCTCTTTGTTCCATTGCACAAAGTCGTCCTTGTTAATATCGTCTGATGATATATCTACGACTTTTGCAATCAAGTCTTTTGACGCATTATCCTCGAAGTATTTTTTACCTGCAGTGATTTCAATATCTTTTGAAAGCGCCTTAACGGTACTTTCATACACATAAACACCTTTTTCGCTCTCGAGATTTGTTGTTTTATAGGCCGTTCCAAGTGACCTATACGACTCGTCGCCAACTTTTACGACGAATGATCGGTCGGCTTTTACGACCCGAGTATACACTTCGCCTTGCTCGTTGATTATCTCAATATTCTTTGGGTCAAGAGAGCTCAGGCGAATCCTAGAATTGTCGCCGATACGTATAGCGCTGCCGTCATCAAGTGTAATCACCGCTTTACCGACACCGTTGACTCGCACCAATGCACCTTGTTTAACGCTATCATCGCTGCGTAATTCTACCCATTGGCCAGCCTTCTCGCTTTTTTCAACATTGCCGCTAACCAGCGATACTTCAGCACGATACGGGCTAATCCTTACCGATATGTCACCATAGACCAACACTCCTATTGTCGTGATAATAGACAACGTTAATATGAATAACGATATCAACAGATGTTTACCGCCGAAAAACTTTCTAATATCCATTTTATGTTTTCCTTATTTAATATCTCTAATATATCACAAAAAAGCTAACGCTTAACGCGCCAGCTGTTATTTGTCTTAAGTCGGTTATTTAATGTCTTTTACTAAACTTTTTGCATGATTTATTGGGACCGAAAAGCCAATATTTTGCCCACTGCCCGACACAGCCGTGTTGATTCCAATGACTTCGCCACTCATATTAACCAACGGGCCACCTGAGTTGCCTGAATTAATCGCGGCATCAGTCTGAATCAAATCACTCAGTTGCTCGAGGTTGCCATACAAAGTCGACCCCGATGCTACAATTGGCCGACCTAATCCCGATACAATTCCCTTGGTGACCGAATAACTGAATTGACCCAAAACGTTACCAACAGCAATCACTTCTTCGCCAACCTGAACCTTGTCAGAGTCGCCAATTTTTGCTGCCGTTAACTTAACGTCACTTTTGACTTTAATCACAGCCAAGTCCTTAGAAGCATCGGTTTTGATTACTGTTGCAGCAAGCTCTTCGTCGTCATTAGTCAAGACAGATATATCATCAGCACCGTCAATAACGTGATTGTTTGTGAGTATATATCCGTCATCACGAATAATTATTCCCGTCCCCGCACCCTCAGATACAGACCTTTGCCCAAACCAACCATAGACAACTGTTTGTGTTGTTATATTAACTACGCTCTTTGATATTTGATTTACTATTCCAACGACATTACTATCATCACTGACATTGTAGACCTGCGTCGTGTTTGTAGTCGTCTTGATGTTTGAATTAATCATATAGGCCGTAAGATACGAGCTAGCGCCGCTACTGGCTGCAACTAGTAGAACTATAGCCAAAACATTCAATAGTTTTCGACCATTGATTTTTGGTATTTTCATTCGCCTTTTTTTGACGATTGGCTGTTCGGATTTTTGTTCTTCCATACAATAACAATATTCCCACTAATAATATTTTTGCTGATGATATTTTATATAATTCATCTTTATAATAGCTGAAAAATGCCGCCTTATCAACTAATGCTTCTTGAAATGTTCCCTCAGTCGCTCGATGTAAAGTACGTAGTTTTTACGCGAATAACTAACCATTTTTTTGATACGAAGCTTCTTTAATTCAAAGCTGACGGTCTCGCGGGTCATCCCTAGTAAATTTGCAATCTCTTCCTGTGTGATCGATATTTCGGTGAATTTTGGCTTGGCCCATGGCCTAGAGCCCAACCTATCCGCCAGATAAATCAAAGTCAACGCGACCTTATTGCTCGCACGCGGCTGTCCCATAGCATGTATGCGGCTTAACGCTGATGCGAGTTGTTCTACATTATTTAAGTATGTCTGTTGCAACAGTTCCATATCAGACAGTAAACGCTCTACAAACTCTTTTTGGGGTATTATTCTGACAACACACCTGGTGTATGCGTCATAAAAATACCGGGGCTTTTTTATTACTCCAAAGGCACAGCCAACAGGAATATCTTCGCCCCTCGAATGAATAGAAATAAGCTGCTCGTGCCCTTCGGGTGTAATAGTGTACGATCTGACTTTACCCGATTCAATAACAAAAACTCCCGGCGGAGTTTCATTCTGAAGTAATATTGTTTGGCCTTTTGTGTACTGCTTTTGAGGATATTGGGATATAAATTGCCGAAAACCAAGACGGCGTTCTAGCGCCTCGTCCTTGTCCATTAAATCTAAAACTGAAGGTAATTCCGGCATTCGAATTCCCCCTTAGTCTTATATTACTTCATTTTTTTGTTGAGCGATAGATTAGATTTTTCTGGTAAGCCTGAATTTATTTAACCCAAACACTGCCGATACAACCAAAAACATAGCCGCTGCCAGCAACGCTGCGTTGCTTCCCTCTACGCTTGGCAGACTGTCTGCGACCACTCCTAACACCTTTGCCTTGTCGGGCTGTAAATGTATTCCGGCGCTAGTTCTGGGAGTCGTGTTATTACTTGCCACACTACTTGCAAAAGTTGAGTTTGTTGAAAATTGAGAAGTAGTGTTGATGGTCGTCGGTATAAATTCAATTGCCCGCGTGGCCGTTGTCCCTTTGTCCTCTATTGGAGTTATGCTCTCGGTAATAGCATTACCATACTCGGTATCAAGACCAAAGCTACCGTGCCATGTGCCAAAAACGTTGATAAACAAGATTCCAAACCAACCCGACAAACCAAATTGGCTGTTGGTCATATTCACAATGTTTGCCGATGCACTAGCGTCACCAGTTGTCGCATCACCAGCCTTGGTATTGCCTGCGACCGTAGCATTTCCGGACTGCGAGACAAGATTCACGTTGTTTGTTATTTGATTGTTATTATTGCTGACAAGTGTTAAATCTGGCGTAATGACATTGTTTGTCGTCACTCCATTACCTATTGCGGCGGCAGTCGCCCCGGCAGGTGCATCAACAATAACACCAACCCATTGCCCCAAAACATTTACAAATACCAACAGGCTGTTACTGGCAATAACTTCGTGTCCCGATAGGTTAAATATGACCAGGTTAGTATTGGCATCGCCAGTGAGTGCACTTCCGGCGGATGTATTACCAAGGACCGATGCCTTTCCGCTGGCAGCTGACAACGATATATTATTGACTATTGATTGAACGCTATTAGAGTTTACAAGCGACAACGAAGGCATGGTTTGACCGCCAATAGCTGCGCCGCTGTTGCTGGCAATTAGTTGAGGAATAAAGTCTGGCGCAACCAAAATGTCGCCGTTCAAATTACCATATATATTTATTGTACCGACAAATGATTTGTTTGCCGCAACCATAGAATTGATAATGTTTACTATATTCGCGACCGTATTTGCCGAACCTGATGTCGCATTCCCGGCAGACGTATTGCCAATTACCCCCGCATTGCCGGTCACAGCCGTTAAATCTACGTTATTAGTCAATGCAACATTATTATCGACGTTAGCTACAACTGATGATGGAGAAGCCGCTTGACCAGACTCTAGCATGGTCTTTAATATCATTGGTTGCAGTAATATATCACCATTGACATCACCCATGACATTTTGCACAAAACTAACAGCATTTTGATTATCCGCAATTGATAAAGTCGAGCTTACATTGTTTATGATTGTTGCCGTGTCAGTAGCATTGCCAGTGGTGGCATCGCCGGCTTTTGTATTAAGTATGACGGTAGCATCGCCCGTCAAGGCAAGCGCGTCTATGTTGTTGGTTGCCGCAATCTGGTTAGTGCTATTTGTCGACAAGGTCGAATCTTGCTGATCTACTACGGTTTCATTATTGTTTACGGGCGCCAAGGTCGGCTCTGCTGTAATCAGGGCATTAGGCTGCGCTAATGAAGCGTCACTTGCTACCGGTGTATCAGACACAACCGGACTTAACGGCTCAGTTGGCGCAGCTGCAACTGGCTCGGGGATTATTGTTGGGGCAACAACTGGCTCTGGCGCAGGCTGTGCTATTGCCTGATAAGACCCAGTAGCCGAATCGTAATACCATTCGTTAGTATTCCAGCGACCAGTCTCGGAATCGTATGTGTATGTAGTTTCTGGCGGTGCGCTGGTTGGTGTTGAGGTCGCCGTTTGCGGAGTGTCTATGACACTTTCTGCCATTGCCGCAAGCGGCGAAGTCATCACCATCAAAGTAGCCGACACCGATATACATAATAGCGTTTGGATGGATTTGGCTAATGTCTTCACGTATCACCTCCTGCCGTCATTTTAGTCAATGGCCCGGGGAGGATGCCTGACGTGGCACCCTCCCATCTAACACCCCTCGCATGAATCTATAACCAGTAGGTGACTAGTTAGAAACTGTGAAGATTATTGTCGAGGTGCTGGTGTTTGAAGCATCTCCGGTTGTTGCATCACCGGCAGAAGTATTGTCTTCAACCTCTGCATCACCTGTTGTCGCAGTTTGAATGTTGGTGGTGGTGACTTCCATATCATTATGGTTCATCACACTCACACTAACCCTCTCTTTTGCGACAATCTTGTTGGTCGAGTCAGGACCAGTCCTTTTTATGATACCCGTCAAATCACCATCATCTGTGCTGACGGTCAATTTAGACGGACTTGTGTTTGTAACTGTGGCTTTTGCTATCAACGTATTAGTATTTGTAGCCTTGCCGGTTTTAGCATCGCCGCCAGTCGTATTATCTTCAACTTCGGCCTCGCCAGTTGCCGTCAGTTGGTCATTAACATTAGAAGCGGTAAGGTCATTGTGGTTCATTACCCTTACGCGCATCGACTTCTTTGCAACTATTACATTCGTCGAGTCTGGTCCCGTGTCAACAATCGTTCCCGTACCAGTTTGAGCCCCCACAGCCCCACCAGTCATTCCCGCTACTAGCGCGAACGACATGATCGTTGCCCCGACAACTTTTTTTACTTTTTGCACTCTCATACCGCTTCCCCCTTTATTTAGTTAATATCCCTCGGGTGTTCACCCGACCCAAAAAGGTTAGCGGCTTCCGGCAACAGTTCTTGGGTCACATGACCACGCTGGCCGGGTTCGACGAAGATGCACGATTCTGTTTTATGAGTTGGTCGATTGTGGAATCTCGCATTTCCGTCTCGTCCCTCATCACCAAAATCTTAGTGATATTCCAATATTAAACTGAATAAAAAATACCGTATATGAAATACTTCACATAAAAACGATTTTACTTATCGCCGGCAGGTTGCTTACAAGAGTTCGGATTCATCCCCGAAGTGGCCATATTTAGCCTTTTCTTCATAGATAGGCCGCTTCAAATCGAGGAACTTTATTATTCCGTTTGGTGATAAGTCATAGCCCTCAACTTGATGTTGCACGCCATCAATAATTACTGTTGCCTCAAGTGGTTGTTCAAAACCAATCGCATAAGCCAGATAGACATAGACTTCTTTGGCGTTGAATTTTTTCAAATAATCAACAGCAATTTTACGAGCCATATATGCTGCCGAACGATCAACTTTGCTGGGGTCTTTGCCGCTGAATGCACCGCCGCCAATCGGAATGCGTGGTCCATAATTATCAACAACTAATTTGCGACCAGTCAGCCCCGAGTCGGCTGTAAAACCACCAATTTGCCAATCGCCCGCTGGATTAATATGAAAATCAACTTTGTCATACAATGCGAGTTTCTCGCTGCGGAGCCAGTGCTTAACTCGCGCCAGCAGCTCTGCCTTTGGAGCATTCTGAAAGCTGGCAACAACACTTACAATTTTGCCGTCTTTTGTGGTGATTTGGGTTTTGCCATCAAAAGGCCATTTCTTATAGATGTATTTGTTCAAGCGACGAGCCAAAACATATTCAAGTGGCAAATATTCTGGCGTCTCATCGGTGGCATAGCCTACCATTATCCCCTGGTCGCCAGCGCCGCCAATATCAACACCCCTTGATATCTCGGGACTTTGTTTGACAATATTTTCCGTGACCTCAACATCACCAGCTAGCCTTTTTACTATTCCAGCGATATCTATCTTTTTGGATTTTGAAGTGACCTCACCGGTGACGAATACTTTTCCGTGGCCGCCCGCAACATCGACTGCCACGCGCGAGTGGGGATCATTTGTTAAATATGCATCCAATATCGCATCTGATATTTGGTCACATAATTTGTCTGGGTGTTTTGGCGAAACACTCTCGGCGGTTTTGAAGTTTGACATAAAAATATCCTTTCTTGCATGCGAAAGGATAAATGTCTTCAGTTTTTATCCTTCCCATACGGGCTAGGTTTAGCACCTTACGCGTAAACGTAGGCTGCCGGCAGGTCATAAAGCTAGATCTCTCGCTGCACTCTTGATATTAAATTGTTAATTATTTAAATATACACCAAAATCACAAAATAGCAAAACCCGCCATGTTTCGCCTACTTTATTCTGCGCCGGCAGATATATTTTTGTCATTTACTAAAAATAATATTATAATGATGCTAGCGCTTATTTTGGGTGTGCATTAAAATAAAAATGAATTACTATACGCAAGTTATAAAATTTCGTTTATCAAGAATCCCCATTAAAATTTGGATTGTACTATTAATTTTGGCAATGACTATATCGTACATAGTTATTTGTATCATCCCCAAAGATATAACCTTTGCTTATTCAAAAAATAAATATTGTCTAAGTTCTATCACGATATTCCCCAGCCTACACAGGCAAACCGAAGGACAAGACTTTCAATTATGGGCCGACGGTGGCTTTAAGGTTGGCGATTTATACCTGTTTGCTGATGAGATTTGCATAGAGCCAACAGCACCGCCAGAAAGCGGGTCGATAAATATTGGCTATTCGCCATTTGGCGGATTGATATTTCGCAGTAATTACACCGTAAATATTGGCGAACAACCAAAAGTCAATTCCCTTACTGACCGCCCAATAGCCCTTGCCCAACCCCTACAATTCAAACTGGACCAACCAGACAGTCTGTTTTTATACAAACTAAAAATTGGCGACAAAACCAGCGAATGCGACACGTCGTCCGACACGATAACCTGCAGCATCAGCTCGTTTGGCTTAAAACAAGGCGAGGAGTATCAATACAAGCTAGCTCGGTTCTTTAACGGCACAGAAATATCTAATGAGATTGAAGGTAAATTAAATCTGTTGCCAGCAGTAAAAGTTAAAAAAACTTCCGTAAAAAATAACGAGACGGTCTATTCCTTGCCCAAAACTTTTACCTTCGAGACAAGCAAAACTCTAGCCTCCGCTAACCTAACCCTGGAAAACATAGACGACAAAAGTCCAGTAAAAGTAGAGTCAACCAGCAAAATTACTGGCTCAAACATTGAATTATCTATTGCGACCGACCTAAAACGAGTGTCAAAATACCGACTCACACTAAGTGAAGCTACCGGTGAAGATGGCAGCCTACTTGACGATAAATACGTCGTAACATTTCAAACATCTGGCGGCCCGCACGTCTCTAGTGTCAATATCGGCACAGGTGGTGTCGACACAAACGCTTTAGTCGTGGTCACTTTTGACCAGGCAATCTCCGGAACCCAAGACATATCAAAACTTGTCAGCTTTACGGGCGGTAATGCTACTATCGATCGCGCCAGCAACCAAATTACATTCCAGCTACACAGCCTCGCGCCTTGTAGTATTTTTTCTCTTCGAATAGACAGTGGCCTAAACAGCAAATATGATATTAAATCCAACACCAACTGGTCATATTCATCACGCACCAGTTGTCGCACATCCAAAGTAATTGGTTACTCAGTCCAAGGCCGACCAATTATCGCATACTATTACGGCAGCGGCTCGACAACCGTATTGTTTTCTGGCGGTATCCATGGCAGCGAATACAGTGGAGTCTACACGATGCTTGACTGGGTTAGTCACCTAGATTCAAACGCATACAAGATACCAAGCAGCAGAAAAGTAGTCATTATACCAAACGTTAACCCAGACGGTTTTGCGTCAGGGTCACGCTATAACGCCAACGGAGTAAATCTCGACCGCAACTTTGACACAGCCAATTGGCAGGCAGATATCGATACCAGCACGGGAACAGTCGTGAATGGCGGTGGCACCGAACCAATGTCCGAGCCAGAAACCCAAGCCATCGCCAGCCTAACCACCAGTCTACAGCCTAGGCTTGAAGTATCATTCCACGCCCAGGGCAGCCTAGTAGGCGCAAACCAATACGGTGATTCTGTTAGTATTGGCAACCTTTATGCAGCAAATGTCGGATACAGCAGTATGATTGGCGTCGCCGAAGAAACAATGGGCTATTCAATAACCGGCGAATACGAAGAATGGGCCGGCGAACAATATGGTACCCCAGCCATCTTAATCGAATTACCATCGGCCTATGGCAGCTATTTTTCAAGCAACCAGTCCACGCTCTGGAAGATGGTCAGCATATAGCTAGCTTTTTGTAATTATCAAAGACATAGATATTTTTGTAGTATAATTACTATAACGTTAATGTAAATAATTTACATTTAAATAGGAGAAAAAATGTTTAGTTTTATCGCTGATAAAAAAATGCCAATTATTGGGATCATGCTAGTATTAGGTTTTATAATCCTGGCAATCCAACCAAAATCGGATATGACGAACAGCTTTACGATTGTCAGCATGGATAGCCCTATGGCTCGCGGAGATAAAGACGCTCCGGTTTCGCTTATACAATACTCCGACTTTCTCTGCCCTTCCTGTGCTTACTTTAGCACTCAGATAATGCCAGTTATTGAAGAAAAGTATATAAAAACCGGCAAGGTCAAGTTTGAATTTAGGCCAATGGCATTTATTGCTGACGGCTCAAATCAATCTGGTATGGGTGGTTATTGTGCTATCGACCAAGACAAGTTTTGGGCATATCATGATGGTGTATATAAAGTAGTCGCTGATAAAGTATTCAATCAAAAACTAGACCCAAAAACTGATATAATTCTTACCGCCAACGACGTGAAAGTTATTTCATCTGGCGTAGGGCTTGATTCAAAAACTTTTAACGATTGCCTCGATTCGAACACAAAAAGCAGCAGTATTATAAATTCCACAAAAGCCGCAAATCGTAACGGTGTAACTGGAACCCCTTATATTATGATAAATGGTCAACAATATCAGGGCGACATGTCGCTTACGTCAATAGAGGCGCTTATAAAGGCGCAACTATAAAATGGTCCAGTCGATACAATTAGCGCTAATCAAGATACAGCTTTCTATAAAGACAGTCTTTTTTGTGCTAACAAGATGGAAATATTTTTTACTTGCAGTCGGAGTATCATTTCTATTCTTTGAATTAATGTATTGGGCTTTTAACCTAAATGTTTTATTCATTATTCTCAGCAGCTGGAAACTATCAATTATCGAAAAGCTCGAAGTCTTGGCAAGCCCATTATTTTCAAGCAGTGGACCAACCGCGGCTATACTTATGGTAGTACTGTCTGCAATTCAGGGCATGAATATTTCAATCCTTGCCTATATAATCCGCAAACAAAAGAAAATAGATGTGAAACTAGCCGGTGAAAGCTCGTTGATTGGCGTCCTGGCCATAATTGGATTAGGATGTCCGTCATGCGGCACATCACTAATTACACCAATTGTCGCGTTATTTATGTCAACGTCAGCAGTGGCTGTATCTGAAAAAATTACCGCCGTCATGCTACCGCTGGCAATAATCCTAGGACTTTATGGCTTGTATAGCGTCGGCATCAAGGCTGCAAATATCAGATCTCAAATTAATCTTAAATATTCAGACACTAACGTGGCACCAACATCATAGGACTTACTTGTTTTCGTTCTGCTTCGCTTTTGTTCTTAGGATTTGCTTTATCTCGGTGACTGGTACTTTTTGATTAAACCGAATCTGCACGGTTTTGCTACCTGTTTTATATCCCTTTTCTTCTAGCTTTTTACGAATCTCATCACCCAGCGCGAACGCCAAGCCAAAGCTGGCGTGGTTGGTAAATACCGAAAAACCGCCAAGCAGGCCATGATGTTTATAAAATGGCACACCCCAACTTATACTTTCCTCGGCATCTGGCACCGTTGATTTTACAATTCTGCGGAGTTCTTCAAGCGTTGGCCTGGCTTGTGGCTCGGCGCTGGCAATATATGAATCGACGTTTTCCGCCTTATAATTTCTCATAATTTATCGCTCCTCCCCCTATTACTATTTTATTCCAAAGTATGAATTGGATTATTGTATAGTAACTCGCGCGGTCATACCTGCTTGATAAGGTGTGCTGCTATACCCATTGTGGATTTGGCCGTTAGGTGACTCAAAAGTATCTTCAACGTCTGGAATTGTCCGAATAGCCTGTTGTTGGCTGTCATAAAAACTAATTGTATATTTACAATTAAGCGCCTGTCCGCCCGAAGTCGTATAATCAAATCGCAACCACGCCTCTGGGTCTCCGGCTGGGTCTTTTTCAACTGCAATTGTGCCAATCGCAACAAGCTCTTTACACGAATTACCCGCGCTGTTTTTGGTATTATCGGATGGATTACTATTTTGAAACACAATATAACTGGCCCCACCAATGCCAGCAACAATGACAACAGCTGCCATAATACTCTGAGCTAAATGCGCCATTATGATACCTTTGATTGCTGTCAGCATATAATCTCCTTTATTCTATAGGCTAATTATACTCTAATACAACAAGGTGCTAGTTGCGAACAAACTATGCCACGCGACAAGGAACTGTAGTAGAATTAATCTGATGACGCATTTTAATCAAGAATATGTAAGAAGTGTAGTATTCGGTATAGAGGACAGCCTGGTCTCGACTACCGGCCTAATCGTTGGACTTGTTGTTGGATCGAATAAGGAAGTTGTTATACTTGCAGCTTCGGTTGCCATAGCGATAGAGGCGTTGTCTATGGGCGCCGGCGAATACCTCAGCGACGATGCTGTGCACGAAATCGAAAAGATCAAACGTAGTGCAGATAACCCGATTATTAGTGGGTTATTAATGATGGTATCGTACTTTATAGCAGGCATGGTACCACTTATACCAATAATACTTTTCGACTATTCAATCGCAATCTACATCACGGTAGTTGCTTCACTTGTTGGATTATTTGTACTGGGATTTGCAAAAGGCAAACTTGCCAAGGTCAACCCAATAAAAAGCTCCCTGAAAATATTGATTATCGGTGGACTAACCGCTGTTATTGGTATAGCGGTTGGCTTATTGTTGAAAGTCTAGACTTTTAACATTTTACGACAAGCACTTCAATGCAGATGCTGTTTTTAAGATAGCGGCTCTGATAGTATTAATATGTGATAAAGATAATCAGTAAACTCAATAAAAAAATGTTAGCCGTTATCCGGCGCTGTAAATCCTCCATTTCATACCACTCAATGAATAGGATATCATTTTCTTTATTGTTGACGCTTTTGCTAGTGTCAGTGCTAGTATTAGCGCAAAAAAACGACGTTTCTATGGTGAAATACGCACAAGAAGATTCTGGCACCATAGCATCAATAGTAGATACGGATTTAGATAACATTATAGATAATAGTACGAAAGCAAGTGAAGATAAAACCACAAAAAAAGTATCTACCGCGGCCCCCTCTAATAGTATAGAAGAAACAAAAAGCCAAAGTGATTACGACGATTCGGTAGATTATGGTAGTGATATTAAGCTAATAGTTTCACCAAGCACAGTTTATCTTGGTGGCTCAAATCCCACTGATACGAGTATCACAGTAAGGGCTGCAGACGGAAGCATTTTCGGCTATGTAGGTATCGACAAATACTACGACGATATAATAGTAAGGGCAGATAGTCTGTATGGGCCAGGTGATGAGCCAATAACAAAACACTATATAGACGTTACTCAGATTGATCCAAATTCTTCAGGCGAGTACATAGTGGGCATTCATGCCTACGGCGATAATGGCTTATATAAAGGCTCTTTTAGGGTAGTGTACTCAAAAGCACGATACTATCTTGCTGAAATGGTAAGCGTAACTCGCACAGAAGACGCAAGCACCATCACATATTCATATAATATTAATATTACAGATGCTTCATTACCAAAAAACTCAACTGTTATAGTCAGTATACCACCGGATTATGGTGGCAATAGATGCACAAACAAAAATAGCCTGACGAAAACTCACGTCTACATAGGACCGTCGAGCTATGGCGTAGACTGTGTTGTAACAAAATATATCCCTCCACCACCTTGTACGCAAGTACCCTGTGACGTACCGCCACTGAGAAGCGAGGGCAATATTAGAATAGGCATCAGCGTAATGGACAGCGCTGGCCAATACATCCGCAACACGGGGTATTCCAACTTTAATCTAGTTGTCCCAGAAGACTATGATATTTAAGAAATATTAATAATGTACGCTTTTAAAACCTCATAAAATTTACCCAGGTCTTTTAGGTCAATCCGTTCTTCCTCGCTGTGGTGGCCGCCGCCGTTAGGGCGCAGTACTATGACTGGGATTTTGTTTTCGCTAAAAAACCTGGCATCCGAGCTGCCGTGAGTGAAAGTTGGTTTGATATTAATGCCATTTTTCATAGCAATATTCATGAATTCACGTACGTAACTATTCTTTTCATCAGTATGTAACGGATAACCAGAAATGATTTTTTCTATTTTAATTTTTCCCGACTTTTTTGCCGCCTTTTTTATCAAACTCAGCATATCAGCCTCATTTTCCTTAGACACGAACCTAACGTCCAAAATTGCTTCGGCATAATCGGCCACTTGATTAGCCACTTCGCCACCTGCTATTTTGCCAACATTCACAGTATTGCAGTAATGTTCCTCTGCCCGCTGATAATAATTTTCATCAAAGATTTTTTCATTTTTCAGTCGTTGCAAAAAGTTTACTAAATTATCGATTGCACTTTCACCCAACCACGGCTTGGAACCATGCGCTGATTTACCGCTGGACTTTACTTTTATCTGCAAAATACCCTTAGATTCGGTTATTAACTGCCAATTCGCGCCGCCGTCTGGCAAAACACATACATCCGCACTGTATTTTTCTTCATTCAGCAGGTAATTAACACCGTTTGCGCCGCCAATCTCTTCGTCAGTCGTTATCATTATTCCTAAATCCAGGCTTGGTAATTCCGCTTTTAATTCATTCAATAATTTCAAATAACAAGCGATGGCATACTTCATATCAAAAACGCCACGACCATACAATTTGCCATCTTTAACAACGGGCTTAAAAACATTATCGCTGCCTTTTACTACGTCCAGGTGCGCCGCCAACATAACTTTTGGTGTTTTGGTTTTTTGGGTAGTAATAACCAGCGACTTAAAACCATTTTTTTCATGCCTTTTAATATAGACTGGCAAATCTTTGATTTTATCCTCAATCCAACTCAAAGCCTGCCCGTTTTTATCAAAATCACGAGTTATAGTCCTAAATTCAATTAATTTTTTCAGATATTTTTCTAACATAATAGTGTCCATAGTTTAACATTAGTTGAGATAGGGAGTGAAGTCGCGATGGACTTCACTCCCATTTTTTGTCACCGACACATTGTGCCAGTGGATCAATAGACCAACGCGCCAAAAAAGGCATCGCTGGCTCCGTGAATCCGCAGGTTCGGACGCACGTTGTAGCAGCCACCCAGACAAACCCACTCGCTCGAGCGGGGATCAAATCCATAGAAAATCCTATAGAACATCATCCCGTCCTCGTGCGTAAGAGGGTCAGCTAGCGGCTGACAGTACATCTTACCGGCCTTCGACAAAGTCTTAATAATCCTGGACTTTGTCGAGCATCCCTTGCGTTTTTTGATTGGATCCCAGATTTCCAATCCCCTGGCCTTACTTCCTTGGCAGGGCTTTATAACGAAAGGTGTTTCCCATGGCAGTTCATGCTCACTTGAAACTTTTTTCCACCAACCGAATTTCTCACCGTATATCTTGTTGCCTTTTTCAACAAGCGACGATACGGATCGATTTGCGAATCGATGGAACTCTGTTTCCTCGGGCTCCGCCCGAATGATAAGTAAGTCGGAGTCATGAACCTGCTGTGGTGTAACGATTTCTCGCCACAAGTAATCGTCTCCGGCACCCTGACGGGCGTCAGAAACAAGAACCTTAAAATGCGGCCAAACACTGGTCAGTTTTTCGAGATTCTGGGCAAAAGACGGGGAATGCATCGAAGTAAACCCCACCCCCGCTGGTCTTTCTTCGATTTCAAAGAAATGGAATCTGTCACCAACCGGAACACCTTCAACTCTTACGATAAACGAAGGTATGCCAAACTCTTTTTGAATCCAACTTTTCTCCTTGGGGAATACTTGTTGCCATTTGTTCAGAGCCCGTTTGCCAGACTCTGCAATCCATTCGGGCAACTGGATATCTTCATCCGAAACCCTGACTTCCCACTTTTGCCCGATAAAAAAGCTCGTCAAATTTGCCATTTCCATTCTCCTTTGTATGTTGGTTGTTGCTTGCGCAAGAAAGAACTACTCGAAAAACTACTTGTTAATGTACTTAAAAACCGATCCCCTGGGTGAGATCGGTTTATTTCTATCTGGAAGGCTTTTTATTCATTCTGGACACAGACAAACCGATCTCTTTTGGGTAAAGAGCATAATCACGAACCAGAGATATGATACTGTTATGATTTGTTTGTCCATATTATTGATACCTTGTTATTTAATTTAAAAACCGACCTCGCCGTGAGAGATCGGTTTGTTCTGTTTAGAGTTTTATTGCTTAATTCTGAGCACAGACAAACCGATCTCTTTCCATAAAGAGAATAGCAAGCACCCAGAAATACATTGCTGATACGGTTTTTGTCATAGTACGAATGTAACCCAGCCACCAAATTATGTCAACACTAATAATGCCTTGTTGATTTGCGCGAGTATTATGTTATTATACGTTTGTCCCAGGGAGTTCACGTAGTTCACCTTAAAAATCTATCTATAGGAGGACAGTATGCCAAGACACATACTCGAGCCAGTCGACAGCGAGACGTTCAGATTAATCCAGTTTGGTTGCAAAACATTGGAAGTCCGCATCGGCCTCGGTCAGGTCCGGCGGGTCAAAACCGGCGACAAAGTCGCATTCAGATGCCACGAAACGGATGCTTTCGAAGTAGTGCGCATGGCACGTTATCGGTCTTTCGAAAGAATGCTTGCCAGCGAAGACCATAACAAGATTATGCCTGGGCTACACAAGCCCGCCGTTTTCAATCATCTGAAGGATAGATACACATGGCTAGGAGAAGTACTTCTTGGCGTATACGTTCTCGAACTTCGCCGAGCAGACACATCATCGATGTGATCCGCCGCCCAGTGGAGGACAAGGATGACTAAAATCCTGGGTACGACCCGACAAGGGGCGCGGTCTCAACAGACCCGCCCCATTTTTTATGGCTCCACCTACGGACTGAAATAAATATTAGATTAAAATCTTTGGCTATTGTCAATATGGCTAAGGGTCGTTTATAATAAAGTCAAATACGGAGAGGCAGAATTCCCAGCTAAATGGAGAGATCAGAGGGTAGTAAATCTTGTGCAACAGTGGAGGGCGTTTTTTCTAGTGTCGACCACCTGACGCCTAAAACACATTCTGTCGAAGAAATCTTTTATCTTAAAAATCAACCCGAGACTAGCCTTAAATTAAACACCGAAACAGAACAATGCCTTTTAAGCTGGCAATCTGAGTGCCTAGAAAAAATAAAGCACGAAAGTAACGTGATTTTATCCTCACCTACTGGCTCTGGCAAGACTCGAGTTTTTTTGGAATGGGCAAACATCAGAAAAACAGAAGCCGAGAATGGTGGCCGCAAACACACAATCTATATCACCTCACCTGTAAAAGCCCTGTCCAACCAACGTTTTCGCGAGCTCAGCAGGCAGGGATACAATGTTGGCCTTGAAACTGGCGATATCAAAAAAGTCCCAGATCACGCCGACTATATTTGCTGCACCCAAGAAATCTATACCAACAAATATTTGAACGACGAAGATGCTTCACTTATCATGGATGAGTTTCACTATATTTTTGAGGATAAAAATCGCGCCAGAACTTACATAGATTCCCTACACACCTCCAAGGCAAGAAATATATTACTAGCGTCAGCCACCCTAGGCGACACAGCACATCTAAAGGGTTATGTTGATAAAGTATCTGGACGCGGTGCCTATAACTACGAGAACAAAGAACGCCTTACCGAGCTAGAATATAAAGGCAAGATCGATCCAGAGAATATAAAAGATGCCTTGGTCGTAACCTTCTCAGCAAAAAATTGTCAGCTTATTGCTGGCTCGCTTTTTCACAAACGAGAAAACAAAGACGAAAAAGAAATAGCTGTGATTAATGAAATCGCAGCAAAAATGAAAGTCCAAAACGAAGACATATTACTGCTTTGCAAACGTGGTTTATCTTATTATTATGGTGCCCTGCTACCAAAAGAAAAACTGATGATCGAGCAGCTTTTCGAAAAACGCCTGATTGATGTAGTCATCGGCACCGACGCTCTAGCGCTGGGCGTTAACTTTCCGGTTGAAAAGGTTGTCTTTGCTCAATTAGCCAAGTACTATGATGGCCCCATCAGCAAAAATCTATTTGAACAGTTGTCTGGACGTGCTGGCCGCAAAGGCTATTTTGACAAAGGCGAGGTTCATTATTGCAACTTTGGCGTAGAGAATAAGGAATTTAGTATTGATAAATTATTCAAATGGAACCTGCAGCGAGACAACGAAAACGCAACAATTAGTCTGATGCCAAATATAAAAGAACTTTTGCTTGGCAAAACGACGCCAGAGGATGAAGCCCGATTTATTTGTAAGTTTTCAACCGAGTATTTTAAGGATACTGAGATAATCAAACAAATAGCCGAGACTATCGAATACATCCAAACCTACAAACCACTAGATGCGTTCGAGACGATAAAATACGGTAACAATCCCCCTAAGCCTGAATCAATAGAAAAAATAACCAAAGAATTCAAGAAAAACATCGCAAAAGTTTACTTTGACGAATTCGATCCAATGCAAAACTGTGAAATATTTTCTTGGATTCTAATGGGACGGACCACCGAAGAAGTTGTCAGTACTTTTTCGAAACAATTTTCTGACTTGCTACGATTCCGCAAATATTTTAGACATCTTCCAAAAGAATATCGAAAAACTATAGACTTTTACAGGTTGGAACAGACGATAAATAACATTGACGACACCGCTTTGAATATAGGCAGGACAATCTTGTCATGATCGAAAGTATAAAATTAATAAGAATCGAAGGCTAATGGACTATTCCGCAGAAATATGTGACGAGGTCGTGGAAATCTTGGACCACATCCCAAAATCAGATTATGACAAACTCCCCCGCGAGATAATTAATTATTTTTATCAGCATTGCAATTCCACAGACGAAATGAGTTTCAAATACAATATGGCCCTGCCTATTTCTAAACAGAATATACACCCAGAAACCAATAACATATTAACTTTCTTGATTTTGGTTTTTTGGAAATAAGATTTTTTGTATATTTTTTACTATTATTTATCTTTTAAATACTTGCCCGCAACACTTAAGGCGAATGACGATAGTATGACGAAAACTGTTATAGACAGTAGTTTGACGAGCACTTCACTAAGAGCAGAGTCTTGCTTGTCCGGACCCGAAGCCGTCAAAACGACTAAAACCCCCAGAACGCCAAAAACAACCGACGCATAGATAAATACTTTGGTGGCTATTTTTTGCATATATTTATTATAGCAAACAAAAAAGACCGCGCGGGTCTTCTTTATTTGGCTAAACATACAGGCCTTGAGCCTATTTTGAACTATATTTCTTTAAGTCAACCTTTGCGTTTTTTATAAATTTTCCAAACTTTTTGTCTTTTTGCCGCCTCTCTTGACTGCTCATTTCATAATACTCAGTTTCCTTTCGCAACTTAAGATAGTTTTCATATTGTGATGCATCGATATAACCAGAGTCTACCGCAGCCAATACGGCACAGCCCTGTTCTTTCGCATGGTTGCAGTCTTTAAACTTGCACTGCTCAGCAAGCTTCTCGATATCAATAAACAACTCTTTTGAACCACGCCCAAAATCAACAATACCAACCTCCCGACTGCCTGGGTTATCAATAATTATTCCGCCTTTACTTGTAAAATACATCTCTCTAGCGGTCGTAGTATGCCGGCCCCTGCCAGTTTTTACGCCTATCTCTTTCGTTGCAATGCTATTTTGACCAAGCAGCTTATTGATAATCGACGATTTACCGACTCCAGACGACCCCAAAAAGCAGTAAGTTTTTCCCTTTTGGATATAATTTGAAAGGTCACTTAATCCGTCTTGGGCCAAGGTAGTAGTTTGCAGAACCTCGATATCATAAAAACGTTTGCAAAGTTGGTCAATCCTAGCAGACAGCTCTGCCTCTGCAATTAGATCGGATTTGTTAAGGACAATCACAGGCCTCACGCCGCCTTCCAGCGCCAAAACAATATACCTCTCGAAACGGTTCATATTATAGTCACGATCCATAGACTCAACAATGAACGCCACGTCAACATTTGCGGCAATCAGCTGAGCTTCATCCTTGCCGCTATATTTCTTACGCAGAAAAGTCTGCTTGGGCAGTATTGCTTCAATAACTTTTGAGCCTTCTATGCCGCCTTTTACCACCACCCAATCACCTACAGCGGGATAATCATCACGACACAAAGCAGTCAGCATCAGCTTGCCCGATACCACCGCCCGAAATTCACCATCTAGATTAATTATTTCATAAGCACCCCTGTGCTCCGCCGTCACCCTAGCAATATTACCTAGACTGACTCCAAGTCCTATCCGCCTATCATCAAAAAACTGGTTAAAACCCAGAGGTTCAAATTGCGCAATATTATTCCTTGCATTCATATCTACAACTATCTTAACAGACAGGGGGAGTACATATCTTTTTGAAGTTTAATCTGGGCGACTGGGTCGGCCTTTGGCCTCCTCCGCTCGCTGGCAAAAGAAAATGACTTTGTCGCTTTCTTTTATTTCACTCACTACACCGAACCAGTAACCTCACCAACTTCGTTGGTGGGTTCCTGGTCGGGTCTAGTGGTCGGAGCCACGCAAAAACCCCACATTACTGTGGGGTCTATGCGTGGCTCCGGCGACTGGGCTCGAACCAGTAACCTCGAAGTTAACAGCTTCTTGCTCCACCATTGAGCTACGCCGGAATATTGGTGAACAGATGATATTATATACTTTACACCTTTGGTTAGTCAACCATTCGATTTTACGTCTCGAGTACAGGAAGCCTTTATCCCGACCCAGTCGCCGTAAACAAAAACGGTTATAAAATAACCCTCAGATGACTGCCAACTTGGATCCTGACCCCTGTATTTATGTTTGACTTAGTATTCATCTTGTGTTATAATTAAGGCTTAAAGACTGAGGCGCTTCTTTGTGCCTCGTTTTTTGTTCATTAATATACTCATGATATTAATTAGCTTAATTTATTAATTATTAATACGCTCGCCACCACGGTGTCTTGCGATTTAAAAAAGTACTATGATTATAGCCTACATTCTGGTTATTCTGTGTAGTGCGTTGTCAGGGTGGTTGGTAAAACTATACCTTGACGCACAGCCAGAAGAACAGAAAATCACCTGGACGGAGTATATCTTTGGCCTGGTGATTATCGTGCTTGTCACCCCCCTAGTAATGTATGGAATGAGAAATCATTTCATACAACAAAAAACCACTTTTAACGAGTGGTGGAACGGGTGGGAGGTTAGCGCAACCCGACAGACCATAGCGTGCGAACGCGATGGACCATGTCGGCGCACTTACTCCTGCGACCCATATATCGTCATGGTGCAACATTGTACCACTGACGAAGACGGAGACACGTCTTGTACTACTACGCCCGAAACAAGATATCATAGTTGTCCGTATGTCACCGAAGAGTGGTCTTTCTATATAGAAACCACCTTGGGTCGATTTACGGTATCGGAAAACCGGTTTCCCAACTCTCCTGATCAACATATCTGGAGATCGGATAATCAAATACCCGCAGACGTGTTATCGAGTGCTGGACAAGGCATTCCTGCTTTTTGGCAGGAGGCTAGTGATCGTGTCGCGTCAGGCAACCCCGGACCAGTGACAAAAAGGATGCAATACAAAAATTACATTCTTGCGTCCGAGCACACTATCCTAAAGCAGTATGCTGAGGATATTGATGCGTTCAAGTCGGCTGGTTTGTTGCCGAATTTGGCGATGAGCACACTACCAATACCTGATTGCCAAGAATCATATCTTGCTAACAAAGTGTATTTTGTCGGATTAAATCCGCAAAATCAGCAAGAATGGTTTGATTCAATTGGACGGCTAAATGCCGAGTTTGGGAGTGAATTACAGGGTGACGTACATCTTGTAATTGCCGACAGCAAAGCAATTGAAAATATCGACCGATATTTTTTTGCGCTCAAAGCATATTGGCAAAACCCTGAAGCATTTGGAAAAAATATGCTGTCAAAGAACGCAGTACTGATTCTTGTCACCATCGATGGCGACAAGGTCGATCGAGTAAGAGCTTCCACTGGCATGCCAGTGGGAAACGAAGCTATGGTTACGGCACTACGTTCACGATTGGTCGGATTATCATTCGACTCAAAAGTGATTATAGGTACAGTAACCAGTAAAAACCATAGTACGGGAGTCATCGAATCAGTCCTTTGGGGACTGGACGATAAATCAACACGCTTTCAGCGTGTTTGTATGGATTGCATCGAAGAAGGTGGCGTGGGATTCTCTTATTTGAAAAAAGAGATCACACTCGACAATGGTGATATTGCAATCATTGCGATTATTGCCTTTGTTGTATCCATGTTGGTATGGGTCGCGTTCGCCTTTATTGGCGAACAATACGCTTATCCATGGCGAGATAGTTATTAATTTAATACATTCTGTACGGTACTGACACGACCGTTGTCATACAACGCGTCAGTCAGGACCAGTGCAGAAAATAAAACGTTATGTCTAATAGAATGATAATACTTGGCGTGATAGCCGCGCTGGGTATCGGGATTGTGTTTGCGTTTGTTTCGTGGCTGATGGGTATGTATAGTACAACCGTCACCATGGAGCGACAGCTCAATTCCCAATACTTAAGTAATCAAAATTACTTAAGTACATACATTTCCGGATTTTATGAACAGTCCGGGGTGTTGGTAGCTCAGAGTGACCAACTTGATCGCATCCTAACAGACGCAGTAAAGGGTCGCTATGACGGAGGGTTTAGTGCTGACGGCGCGCTTTTTAGTGCAGTTGTCGAAGCTTACCCCGAAGCATCCACGACAGCTTTGTTGCAGAACTGGAGCAAAATTCAAGACTATATTGTCTCTCAGCGAGAGGGATACAAAAATATTCAGGACAAACTCTTGGATATGTTGCGAAACTACGACACTTATCGGACGGCAGAACCTTTGCGTGCAATAGCATTAAGTATAATGGGATTCCCAAGTAAGAATCTCGAAGCACGCCTGGGCACGACCATGACGACAGGTGAAGTTGCACGTAACCAAATGTATCTAATCGTGCTAACGAAAGATGCGATAAAGGCCTACGAGTCAGGTGTAATGGATCCTTTAAAGGTACCAACACCGACCAAGTAATTACATATCATGGGTATGGCGGGATTCATAATCCCGCCTTTACCTCTACAGCTAAAAGTTGTACTGATGAGTTCTGGCCAGTATCGGCAAAGAACGAAAGGTATTATTCACCTATTTACCAATCCCTACGCCCTCATGGCTTTTTTAATAATCAGCTAGGCACTGGCTAAAATAACATATATAGGACGAACCTTTATTTCATGACGCCAGTGAGGTAAAATTAGCCTAAGAATAAATAAAGGGCAATGTAAGGGGGTTTCATGGAGAATCAGCATACAGAACCACAAGAAAAAAAGGATAAAAAAATAAACCCAGGGTTAATTATCGGAATTGTCATTGGGGTGTTGATTATTTTGAGTGTCGGTGGCTACTTCATCAACCAATATACTACCAAGCGAAATGCCGAAGCCATAGTTGAATCTCTAACCGGCGGAAAGGTTTCAACCAAAGACGGCACAACTACAATCACTGATGGTGAATCATCAACCGTTATATCGGACTCTGCCCAAAAATGGCCAAGCGGTTTACCAGAAAACGCACCAGAATTTAAATATGGCGACGTAAAGGCATCCTCAAGTAGTGTTTCGGAGGGCTATTGGAGTATTATTTTAGAAAATGTATCTGATGACGCAAATGCCAAGTACGAAACAGATCTGGCCAACGCGGGTTGGGTAAAAGATGCCGAGTTCCAATATTTAGTTAGTGTGTTGCAATACAAAAAGAGTGACTATACTTTGACTGCTACGTATGACGCTTCGTCGAACAGCGAAATTATTTCAATCAGTAAATCAGCCGAATAATTCTATTTCCCAACTCCCACGCCTGCACGGCTCTTCAGGTAATCAGCCAGTCGAGTCTTCATCGAAACGTGCGCGCCGTCTAGTCCCAAAATCTTCAAAGCGCCAACCAAAACGTACACTTCATCTAATAATTCTTGATTATGTTGTTCGTCTAACTTATCGAATTTATCGGTTATGACATTAACCAGCCATTTTTCTTGGGCTGGGCTGCCAGTTTTACGGACTAGGGCCGAATCAATGTGGGTAGTAATAACCTCTAGTGAACGCGCCGAATGGTCGCGCTTGTTTAAATACCCTTTGGTAATCAAACCTTCAATATGAACAGCCACTGTCGAAACTGACTTGTACCCCAGCGCTCGCATAATCTCGCGATAACTTGGACCATATCCGTGCCCCTGAATAAAAGTATCAACAAAGTTTAGCAGTTCTCTTTGGCGTTTACTTGATCGAATTGCACTCATATATTTTCCTTCTTACCATCTA
>Ga0172379_10002857_pt1 | contig 29150 bp, 28 predicted proteins | sample GrowelOW334metaG_FD_119756 | JGI IMG/M metagenome (GOLD analysis project Ga0172379, IMG submission 119756) | Groundwater microbial communities from an aquifer near a municipal landfill in Southern Ontario, Canada - Groundwater well OW334 metaG | ecosystem: Environmental > Aquatic > Deep...
AGCTGGGGGTGCCCGAAGGACTGCCTTGCGCAGTACTACGGCAAATTCAGTGACAAGGACTAAGTCGTAACAAGGCACGGGTAGCGGAAGCTGTTCGTGGAACATATCCAAATTGGAACCGATATTCCCGAAAGGAATATCATGTCGATCTAATCGCAAGATTAGGAGAGATAGTACTCGTCTCTAAACGGTACTCGGAAGTCGGATAACGTAACCCGATGTCGTTTGAGAGCCACATATGAGCTCTCAAACGGAGCAGAATAGGCGGAACAAAAGAGCATATACATTCTTTTCACATACAAAACAAAAAACGCCCCAAGAGGGCGTTTTTTGTGGCTAGACATTTTGAATATTAGTGATATACTTGAGCGAGACTGGAAAGGTGGTACCATTTTGAGCCAACCCGACAACCCGATAAGGAAGAGGCGATGCCTAAAAGCACAGTTGTTTCTGTGACCGCTCTCGGCCTATCGGGAGTAGACGCACTCAAGTGGGCCGAATCGAACGGTATCTATGTGCGTCGTTATCCAGAAGCGATTTTTAAACACCCGGATTACGAAAGGCAGCGTTTGCCCCCGGGAAGAGAGTTTCTGGTAGAACTCGTGTCGGCCGAGGAAATTAAACCGAAAGGGCAGGAGTACTGCACTTCTCTGGAAGTATTTGCCTTTGCAAGGTGCAAGTATGGGGCAGATATTTTTGAGCGCATCAAAGGAGAACTCGCGCTTCTGCTCCGAAAGAAGATGTCGGATGCAGACCTGAAGAAGCGAGGTTTCTGGGGGGTGCTTATCCCGCATGAACCTTGCCACCCTTTTCTTAACGGTGCTTTGGCGCTTACTCCGCATGGGGATGGAATCCACCCGGCAATAGATGTATGGCCAAACCTAAACGGAACTCGCAAGTGGTCTGATGGAACCGCTTTCGCTTTCCCCCTACCAACCAGATAGGACAACTGTCTCAGTGTTGTAGCCCCGCCCGTAAAACGGCGGGGCTCTTTTATCTATCCTCAAGAGAACCTAAGTAGTATATATCTGTAATCGGGTTGTCTTGTATAATTATTGTAATGAAATCGGCACAGCGTGAACTTGCGATTGAATTGAGACTCACTCATAAATTGGGCTATAAGGCGATTGCAGAACGAGTTAAAGTCTCGAAAAGCACACTTTCGCGGTGGTTAGAAGACCTGCCCCTTACGGATGAACGAGTATTGGAATTGCGGCGCGAAGCGTGGAGCCGTGGCGAAGCGGGCCGTGAGAAATTCAGAGAGACAATGCGCGCGAAACGAGATAAACGCGAGCACGAAATCTATTTAAAACAGAAGAAAAAATTATCTCGCATTTCTAATCAATCCCTTTTCATTTCTGGGCTTATGCTTTACGCCTCTGAGGGAGATAAGAAAAGCCGTGCCGAGATTGCGTTCTCGAACACCGATTCGGTGATGGTGTTGTTCTTTGCGCGCTGGCTTGAGGAATTTCTCGGCATTGAGAGAAGCAGACTGCGTATCCAACTCCATTTGTATGAAAATATGAACGTTCATGCCGAAGAGGTGTTTTGGAAAAAGCAGCTCGGAATGAAACAGAGCCAGTTATGCAAGAGCCAAATTAGACCGCTGCGGCCGGGGAAATTCTCTTATCGCGAGCCGTTTCGTCACGGGACATGCAAGCTGTATATCGGAGGGGTTTTGAAGAAGGCGGAGCTCATGTTGTCTATTCGGGCTTTTTTTGATACATATAGTAAACGCTTGCGAGCGTAGCTCAGTTGGTAGAGCGCCCGCCTGATACGCGGATGGTCGAAGGTTCGACTCCTTCCGCTCGCACAGAGGACATCATAAATAACAAAGCCGCCCTTTGGGGGCGGCTTTGTTATACCCACGCCTGCCGCCACGAGAGGTTGCGCGGGGCTATACTAAAGCCATGCGACAAGAAACCTTTATTGTCATTGGCGTTGCGATTGCGGCGGTCGCCGCCGGCGTCGTATTTCTGCTTCCTGATCTCGGCAATCTCTCAAATGTTTATCCAGCTGCGGTGCCAAGTCAGCCGGCTGCATCCATCGTGCCGTTCACAAGAATAGCGCAGGGCAGTCAGTCAGAGGTGACGAAGCGTGTAAACTATCTCATCGTTTCTCCGGTGCAGATGGAAAAACTCTGGAAATTGACTGATATGACAAATCCGCCGCCCCCTATCGATTTCAAAACACACGCCGTCATCGCGGTGTTCGCCGGAGAGAAATCGACCACCGGTTATACCATTTCTGTTTCTAGAATCGAGGATTCTGGCGAGCGAATGGTTTCGGTGGCACTCGTAAAACCCGATGTTGCCTGCATGACGGGGCAGTCGCTCACCTATCCTTACGAAATCGTTGTTGTTCCTGTGACTTCGCTTCCGCTCGCGCACAAAGACATTACGACCACGGCGAGTTGTACAAACTAAGCCTTCTCGGTTGCCGCGTGCGCTCTTTGTGAGTGTGCGTTAGATTTAGGGAATGGACCCCGTTAGAGACAAGACATTGGGAATGTCTGCCGACTCGTCTGCGAGCCGGGTCTCTAACGGGGTGGACGCTTCCGCCCATTTCAAGGGTAAGAAAATAACGCTCATGCGTATCGGCCTTTTGGGCCGAGGGGTAGGCGATGCCGCATATCTGGCAAAATGTGGCGCAGATGTTTTAGTGGTCGATGACGCGCCACAAGCTGTTATGCAGCCGTCGGTCGATGCGTTGAAAGAGTTTCCGAATATCAAGTTTAAGTTCGGTCCGTATGACCTCGCCGATTTCAGGAACTGCGACATGGTCCTTAGGGGCGCTGGGACTCCGCTTGATTCGCCTGAAATTGCGGAAGCGAAGAACCGCAACATCCCTGTGCGCATGAGCGCGGATCTTTTTGCAGAGATTTCCGGTGTTACCTGCATCGGCGTGACGGGCACACGCGGCAAGTCAACCGTGGTGCATATGCTTCACTCCATACTCAAAGAAGCAGGGAAGAAGGTGCTGCTTGGTGGAAATGTGCGCGGCGTCTCAACGCTCGCACTTTTGTCTGAGGCGACTCCTGAACATGTTGCCGTGCTCGAGCTAGATTCGTGGCAGCTGCAGGGATGGGGCGAGGCGCGCATGAGCCCGCACATCGCGGTCTTCACGACGCTCTATCCGGACCATCTTAATTATTACAGCCGAGCGAGCGAGCGAATTGCCAAGATGAATCTTGGCAATTCCGAGCGAGCGATGGATGAAAGCTCTGCTTATCACGATGACATGGGCGCGTATCTCGCGGATAAAGCGAATATTTTTTTGAATCAGACGGCCGACGACGCGCTCATCATCGGGAAGCAATGCGCCCCGACTATCATTGATAGGTACGGCGAACAGATTGAATCGAAGACACTCGTCGTCGATGAGTTGAAGCTTCCTGACACCTGGGCGCTCCGTATTCCAGGTATGCACAATCGCTATGATGCAGCGCTCGCGCTTGCCGCTGCTCGCGCGCTCAATATCTCCGATGAAACGAGCCACAAAGCACTTGTAGCGTTTGCGGGCGTGCCGGGCCGCCTCGAGCTTATCCGCGAAGTAAACGGAGTGAAAGTATATAACGATACCACCTCCACCACTCCCGAAGCGACACTTGCTGCGCTCGCCGCGCTCGACCCTGCGCATGTCGTACTTATTGCAGGCGGGAGCGATAAAAATCTCGATATGAATGCGCTTCTGGTGAAGCTTGGTGAGGTGAAGCGGGTTGTCTTGCTCGCGGGCACCGGCACGAATCGCGTACTCGAGTTCATTCCTGGGGCCTCGGTGTTCGACAGTCTTGAGGTTGCTGTCCGTGAGGCATTTGCAGCCGCGGGGAAAGGAGACACACTCTTGTTTTCCCCGGCGTTCACTTCATTCGGTATGTTCAAAAATGAGTTCGATCGCGGTGATCAGTTTGCCGCTATCGTGCAAACATTATGAAAAAAGCGTATTTCATCGGCATTGGCGGCATTGGCATGAGTGCGCTCGCGCAAATGTTTTTTGATCAGGGCATACAAGTCACAGGTTCCGATCGCGAGGAAAGCCCTGTGACGGAACTTTTAGAGACAAAGGGTATCAAAGTTGTCATCGGACAAAAAGCAGAAAATGTGCCAACAGATGCCGATGTTGCGGTGTATAGCGATGCGGTGCCCGAAGATAATCCAGAGCGCGCGCGAGCGCGCGAACTCGGCATCCCGCAGCTTTCATATTTTGCGATGCTCGGAAAAATTTCAGAAGGGAGGCGCACCGTTGCTGTTGCGGGTACGCACGGGAAGACAACGACGACGGGGATGCTTGCGAAGATATTGAAGGATGCAGAAGCGTCGCCGACGGCGATTATCGGGTCTATTGTGAAAGATTTCGGTTCAAATTATTTGGCGGGCACCTCTGACCTCTTTGTCGTTGAGGCGTGCGAGTACCGCGACCATTTGCTCGAGCTCTCGCCCGCAGTGCTCGTCATAACAAATCTCGAGTGGGATCATACGGATTATTTCCCCTCGCTCGAGGCGCTTCAGGCGACTTTCCGGAAAGCGATTGAACGCGTGCCGGCAGAAGGGGCTATTGTAACGGACATATCGAATCCGAACATCGCGCCACTTCTCGCGGGCGCAAAAGCGAGAGTCGTCGATTATACGAAAATGGGAGAGTTAAACTCTCCCAAAGAGGCGTTTGATTTGAAGTTGCCGGGAGAATTTAATCAGCAGAATGCGCGCGCGGCCGCAGCGGCCGCGCGCGTCGCACTCCCGTCAATTACCGACGAAATCATTCGCGCTTCGCTGGCCGCGTTTCAGGGAACCTGGCGCCGATTTGAGCACAAAGGGAAAACGGAAAACGGCGCTGATGTGTATGACGACTACGCGCATCATCCGACGGCAGTGCGCGAGACACTCCGCGCACTGCGTGCGAAAACGAAAGGGAAAATATTCGTCGCGTTTCACCCGCATCTCTACAGTCGCACCAAGGACTTGCTCAATGAGTTTGCAACCGCATTTATCGATGCTGACCGCGTATTCATCGCACCCATTTATGCGGCGCGCGAGGTAGACGATGGCTCCATTTCAAGCGAAATCCTAGCGGAACGCATTTTGGCCGCCGGCACAGACGCGTGCGCGATGTCTTTTGAAGAGATTGAAAGCACGCTCCAGGGCGAGCCGGTGGTCGGTGACGCCGTTATGACCATGGGCGCGGGTGATATTTATAAAGTCGCTGATTCAATAGTATCTAAATAGAAAGGCGACCCCGAAGGATCGCCTTTGTGGGCGGCGTTGGTGCGCCAGCTCATGTTTTCGGAAGGACCAGGGAACAGGTGCCTTTCACCACGGTTTTCGTACCGTCGTCGACCTTGATTTCGAGGATCGCGAGCCGCTTCGCACAACCAGTCACCGTGCACTGAACGGTGGGAAACGATTGTGCATAGAGTGGCCTTCTGAACTTCAGGTTCAGATCCATGATCAGAACCCCGGGCATCGCTTCAGCGATTGTGGAGGAGATGAAACCGATGATCATCACGCCCGGCGCGATGATACCGCTCAGTCCCAGTGCCTGTGCCGCTCCATGGTCCTGATGTACGGGGTTCTCGTCCTTGATGCTCCGAGCGAATGCTCGGATGGTCTCGTCATCTCGGACGGCGAATGATTTCCGCCATCCGGTTCCGATGTGCAACTCGTTTCTCAGCACCGTGTTCATCACACTCTCCTCTGGTTAATCCGGAAGCGATTAAAACATACTTTCTTAGAAATATCAATGTAGCGTCTAAAAGCATGTGAGGTAGAGTAGCCAAATGGGAACGCTCTCAATCGTTGCGACACCGATAGGAAATTTGGAGGACATCACCCTCCGCGCGCTGCGCACGCTCAAAGAGTGTGATGTCATTTATGCCGAGGACACACGCGTCATTTCAAAACTGCTCGCGCGGTATGAAATAAAGAGGCCGCTCCAGCGGCTTGATGCGGTAACGGAAGCAAAGAAGGCTGAAGAGGTGGTTGCGCGGCTTCTAGAAGGAGAACGCGTCGTGTTCGTCTCGGATGCCGGCACACCGGGTGTTTCCGACCCGGGCGCCCGACTCGTCGCGGCGGTGCGCGCGCAGCTGCCCACGGCAAAGATAGAGGCGATACCGGGTGCCTCTGCGCTCACCGCCGCACTTTCTATTGCAGGGATGGATACCGGCGAGTTCACCTTCATTGGATTCTTGCCGCACAAAAAAGGGCGCCAGACCGCGCTTAAGAAAATCGCGGAGAGCGATCTGTCGGTTGTGCTCTACGAATCGCCGCACCGGATTTTGAAATTACTCGAGGAACTAGAAACATTCTCTGTGGCGAGGGTTGTGGTTGCGCGCGAGCTTACCAAAATGCACGAGGAGCTCATTTCCGGTACGCCAGCAGAAATGCTCGCCTATTTCGCTAAACACCCCGACCGCGTACGGGGAGAATTTGTGGTCATAGTGGCGCCCTGATATACTGCGCGCATGTCTCGTTCCAGTACACTCATTCTGCTCGGCATCCTGACCGTCCTCACCCCGTTCTCCGGGCTTCCGTCCGCGATTCGTTCGTTGTTCGCAGTCATCTTCGGTGCAACAGTGCTCGGCATCGGTCTCATGCTCCGTGCGGGTGAGACGCATCGCGCACAGCCGCCGGCAGAAACTCCTGCACCTGAACCAACACCCCCGCAAGGCATCTCGCCAATCTGATACACAAAGAGACAAACCGGGGACGCAAAATGCGTCCCCGGTTTTGTTATACTAAAGAGCAATGGAAAATCCCGAGCGCGTGACATACTTTGCCGCGACCGACGCGCGCGGAAAGTATGTGCCCTTCGGCATAAAGTCGAAAGACCGCGATCGCCATATGTATGTCATCGGGAAGACCGGCATGGGCAAGTCGACCTTGCTCGAGAATATGGCGATTCAGGACATCAGGAACGGGGAAGGATTCGCCTTCATCGATCCGCACGGCGGTACCGTCGAGCGGCTCCTTGATTACATCCCCGAAGACCGCATAAAAGATGTCGTCTATTTCGCTCCGTTCGATATGGAGCACCCCATCGCGTTCAATGTGATGGAGGATGTCGGCTACGACAAGCGCCACCTTGTCGTGAGCGGCCTCATGGCGACCTTTAAGAAGATATGGGAGGACGCATGGAGCGCCCGCATGGAGTACATCCTCACCAACACGCTTCTCGCCCTGCTTGAGTATCCGGACGCGACCCTTTTGAGCGTGAACCGCATGTACACCGACAAGGCATACCGGCAGAAAGTTATCGATAATGTGAAAGACCCGGTCGTGAAGGACTTTTGGACGAAAGAGTTTGCAAATTACGGCGACCGCTACACGCAGGAAGCGACGCCTGCCATTCAGAACAAAGTCGGACAGTTCACTGGCAACCCGCTCATTCGGAACATCATCGGTCAGCCGAAATCATCGTTCGACATTCGTACGATGATGGACCAGAAGAAGATACTCATCATCAACCTCTCGAAAGGGCTCGTCGGCGAGACCAACATGCGCCTCCTGGGCTCAATGCTTACGACGCGCATCTTCCTCGCCGCAATGAGCCGCGCGGACTTGCCTGCGCCGGAGCTCGCAAAGCTTCCGCATTTCTATTTTTATGTGGACGAATTCCAAAACTTTGCGAACAAGACATTCGCCGAGATACTTTCCGAATCGCGCAAATACAAACTGAATCTCGTCATCGCGCACCAGTACATCGAGCAGATGGAAGAAGAGGTCCGCGACGCGGTCTTCGGCAATGTCGGCACGACGGCCGTATTTCGAGTCGGGCCGTTTGACGCCGAAGTGCTGGAGACGATTTTCATGCCGAAGTTCACAAAAGAAGATGTCGTTGCGCTCGATAAGCGGCAGATATATCTCTCGCTCATGATCGATGGCGTCGGCTCCGCTCCGTTCTCGGCGGTGACTATTCCGCCGATAGAGCCGCCTCCCGTTTCGCATCGGGAACAAGTTGTTGCGGCATCGCGCGATCAATTTACCGCAGAGCGCGCCGGCGTCGAACACGCGATTATCGAGGAACTCGCCGCAAGTGCCGCTTCCGAAGCGCCGTTCGACGCCAGAATGAAGAAGAGACCGGTACAATCGGTCGTGCCTGCCGAGCGGGAAAGGGCGGCCCCGCGTGCGCCCCGCCCGTTTGTTCCACGCGAAGAAGCCCCGCGTGCGCCTAAAGTCGAGAGAAGGGGATTGACGCCGCGCCCGGCGCTAGAGCGCCCCGCTCCGCCCACAAAGACCCCTGAAGACCTCAAGGCTATTTTGCGCACTATGACGGCGAAGACCGGTGCGGAACAGCAACAGAAGAAGTCGGGTCAGCAGCAGTCCCTCAAGGGTGCCCTTGCCGATGTGCTCGCGCGCAGTACGCCGCCGGCATCGGTTTCCGAACCGAAGAAGTCGGAACAGCTCGTCGCACCGGTAACGACGAAGGAAATTTCTTCCGCACCACCCCCTACGGAGAAGAAACCATTTGAAGTGTCCGAGGACGCGCTTCGGAAAGTGCTCAAGGGAGAAGCATAAACTCCTATGCGCGTCGCCGGATTTTTTACGCTACTCTTGTTCGTACCGGCACTCGCGCATGCGGCGCTCATCAATATCAATACTGCGGACGCGGCGCTTCTCGACACACTCCCCGGCATCGGGCCGGCGTACGCAACGCGAATAATCGACTACCGCACCGTGCACGGTCCGTTCGCCCGCATCGAAGACATTCAGGATGTGAGTGGCATCGGTCCGAGCACATTCGCCGACATCAAGTCATTTATCACCGTCGGCGATATGAGCGCGCCGAGTTCGGCGGCGGCTTCGTCGACGCCGACCACCGCAGCTTCGGGAGGCGCGTCGGCCTATGTGCCGCCGCCTGCATCGCTTTTGATAGAGGTGAACGGAGACGCAGCGGCGAGTCTGGGAGTTCCTCTGCATCTTTCGGCGCGCGTAACGACCAAAGGCGGTGCGGTCGATTCTGCGGCACAAATCTCGTGGAGCTTCGGCGACGGTTCGTCCGGAACTGGCAGTGCGGTTGATAAGGTCTATCGTTATGCGGGCACCTATCTCGTCACGGTGACGGCGGTCGACGGCCAAACGCAAGTCCGCGGCGAACTGGTTGTGACGGTAAGGCCGGCAAAAGTGCGTCTCTTGCCGGTTACGGGCGACGGCATAACAATAGCGAACGATTCAGGCGACCGGCTCGATCTTTCTGGGTGGCGGCTTATGTCGGACATAGGTTCGTTTCGCATTCCCGACAGCACCATCATTTTGCCGGAATCAAGCGTCCTGTTTCCGTTTACCATCACAAATTTACCTTTTGCGTTCGATATCATCCTTTTATATCCGGACGGAACTCTTGCTACGCGCACGGCGCTACCCATGTCTCCGGTTGAGACGGTCGCGCAACTTTCCGAATCCATACCCGGTTCTACTATAGTGCAGACGGTCGAGCCTGCCATAAGTACCAGCGCAAGCGGCACAGCGCATGAGAATACAACAGTAGGTGCCCCCGCAGCCGTGACAGAACTCGCGGCCGCGGGGGCGGCTTTGCCCGTGGAGGAAGCCCCTTCGCGTATCCCTGGTTTCCTAAAGTCGCCCTGGACGCTCAGCTTCCTCGGCCTCATGACGCTCGCCGGCGGTGCGTTCATACTTCTGTAGCAGCTCGCACGACAACCTTTTTTATACTAGTCTTCCCGTATGGCAGATAAAAAACTCATCCTTGTTACTGGCGGCGCGGGCTTTATTGGCTCACGCCTCTGCGCGCGCCTGGTACAGGAAGGGCACCAGGTCATCTCGCTCGACAACTATTTCACCGGCAGCCGCGAGAACCATGTCCCGGGCGTCGACTATCGCGAGGGTCACACCAAAGACATCGAGAGACACATTCCCGAAACGCCTAATCTCATCTACCATCTCGGCGAATACTCACGGGTCGAAAAGAGCCTTGAGGAGCCGGCGCTGGTGTGGGACCTGAACAAAGACGGGACATTTGGGGTTCTCGAGTTCTGGCGGAAGCGCGGGGTGAAGCTCGTGTATGCTGGCTCATCGACGAAATTTGGCGACGGCGGTCTCGGCCGAGACCAGAGCCCCTATGCGTGGACAAAGGCTACCAATACCGAACTGGTCAGGAACTACAGCGCCTGGTATGGCCTGCCGCACGCCATTACCTATTTCTACAATGTGTATGGCCCGGGAGAGCGTTCAGGCGCATACGGGACTGTTATCGAGATATTCAGGCGGAAACGGCAGGCAGGTGAGCCGCTTATGGTAACCGCACCGGGAACGCAAAAGCGCAATTTCACCCACATTGACGACATTATTGATGGTTTGCTTTTGGTCGGTGCGGACGGAGCGGGCGATGACTTTGGCATTGGTGACGAACGGGCGTATTCGATACTTGAGGTCGCAGAAATGTTTGGAGGCGAAGTCGTTATGAAGCCGGCTTCGCCGGGCAACCGCATGAGTTCCGACATTGATACATCGAAAACCCGTTCGCTCGGCTGGGCTCCGAAAAGAAAACTCGCTGACTATATTGCGGAGACTGTCAAAAAATGAAGCGAGTACTCATCTTCTCTCTTGCGTATCACCCGCATGTCGGCGGCGCGGAGGTGGCAATAAAAGAGATAACCGACCGTATTCGGGATGTTGAGTTCCATATGGTAACGCTCCGATTCGACTCATGTCTGCCGAAAACGGAGAACATCGGGAATATTACGGTGCATCGCATCGGTTTTTCACGACCATCGCCGACCGCCAATGACCTGAAGAAGTTTCCACTCTTCTTGAATAAATACTGGTTCCAGTTCTTTTCCATTCCTACAGCTTTGCGGCTCCACCGCAAGCATCATTTCGATGGCATCTGGGCGATGATGGCGCACTCGTGCGGCGTTCCCGCGGGCATCTTCAAAACACTCTATCCGGAAGTGAAGTATCTGCTCACGCTTCAAGAGGGTGATCCGCCGGAATACATCGAGCGTCTCGCGAGGCCGGTATGGCCGCTCTTCAAGCGCGGATTCACGCAGGCTGATTTTGTCGCGGCGGAATCAACCTTTCTTGGTCGATGGGCGCGTCGCATGGGTTTTGCAGGTCCGCTCGAGGTTATACCGAACGGAATGGACGCTGAACGATTTGCCGGAGCACCACTCCCGGAGACACTTGAGGCCATCCGCACGAAGATTGAGAAGAAAGAGGGAGAGACATGGCTCATTCACACCGGTCGGCTTGTGCACAAAAACGCACTCGATACGGTTATACGCGCGCTACCGCTCATTCCAGCATCAGTGCATTTTTTCATGATTGGTGACGGTCCTGATAAGAGCTCGCTTGCGAGGGTCGCGGAAGGGCTCGGCGTTGGAGCGCGCGTCCACTTTCACCCCTATGTTCCGCTCGAAGATATACCGAACTATCTGAAGTCGTGCGATATATTCATCCGCCCATCGCGTTCCGAAGGCATGGGCAATTCGTTCATAGAAGCAATGGCCGCCGGGTTACCGGTCATTGCGACACAGGAGGGCGGCATCGCGGACTTTCTGTTTGATGCAAAACGAAATCCCGATAAACCGACGACTGGTTGGGCGGTCGACAAGGATTCACCGCAGCAGATAGCGGAGGCGGTGCAAAATATTCTCGGGAATCCCGAACAAGTTGCGCGCGTGCAGGCGACCGCAAAGGCGCTGGTTCTTAAGGAGTACCGCTGGGATCTTATTGCGGCAAAGATGGAAACGCTCCTCAACCGCTTGTTTGAGAAACGGTAGTATATCTAGTATGAAGATTGTCATCGCGACCCCCTTGTATCCACCTGAAATAGGCGGCCCGGCGACCTATGCGAAACTGCTTGAAAAAGGACTACCGAAGGAGGGCATTGAGGTTGAAGTAGTGAAGTTCGGCGAAGTGCGGTATCTGCCGAAAGTTGTCCGGCATTTCGCGTATTTCTGGCGCGTGCGGCGCGCTCTGGAATCAGCCGACCTGGTTCTCGCACTGGATCCTGTTTCGGTCGGTTTGCCGGCTTGCGTTGCGGCGTGGCTCGCAAAGAAACCGCTTCTAGTAAAGATTGTCGGCGACTATGCGTGGGAGCAAGGGCGGCAACGCTTCGGCGTTACTGCGGTTCTGGACGAGTTCGTAAAGGAACAGCGCGTGCCGCTCGCAGTGGCATTTCTGCGGCGCGTGCAGGGATGGGTTACATCTCGTGCGAAGCAGGTCATCGTGCCGAGCAAGTATCTGGAAGATATTGTCGCCGCGTGGGGCATCCCGCGCAGCAAGGTTAGGGTTATTTATAATGCCGTATCGCTCGGAGAGTCTGGAGAGGCACCCAAGGCCCTGGCGCGATTGCCACGGCCCCTGGTCGTCACCGCAGGGCGTCTCGTGTCTTGGAAGGGGGTGGAGGGCGTCATCGGCGCCATTGCAGATTTGCGTGAGCAGGGAGTGCCCGCATCGCTCGTCATTGCCGGCGACGGGCCCAATCGCGAATCGCTTGTCGCACAGGCTGAGCAGGAGCTGGAGGGAGAGTATCTCTTCACCGGAGCTCTCGCACATCAAGATGCACTCGCATTGCTGAAGTCAGCGGATGCGTTTGTTTTGAATTCTTCATACGAGGGCCTCTCGCACATTCTTATCGAGGCACTCGCGCTCGGGATTCCAATCGTCGCGACGCGCGTTGGCGGGAATACCGAATTGATAACGGATGATAAAAACGGCCTCCTCGTGCCCTTCGGAGATGGCGTGGCGCTTACAGGCGCGCTCGCGCGCGTTCTTAATGACGAGAAGCTGCGTAAACGACTTTCGCATCACGCGATCGAGACCGCACGGCGTTTTTCCACCGAGACCATGCTCGAAGCGACCGCTCATCTTTTGCGAACGATATGACAAAAGTACTTTTTGTTTCTAACGACCCGTCGATATTCATCACGACAAGTGCAGCACGCGCTCGTATGCGCTCGTACGCCGCGGCGATAGGGGAATTGCACATTGTTTCCAACGCGAACCAGGATGCACGAGAAGAGCAGGACGGAAATCTTTTCCTGCACCCGGTGCGTTCCTGGAAGCCTTTTCGCGTGCGTGCGCTTGTGAAGCGCGCTCGTGCACTCATTCTCGAACACACCATTGAGGTTGTTTCCGCACAAGACCCGTTTGAGCACGGACTCGCCGCCCTTAAGGCTTCTCGCGGTACGCAGGCCAGGCTGCATATTCAGGTGCACACGGATTTTCTTTCCCCATGGTTCACCAAAAGCGAGAACTGGCGCAGCCCTTCCGTGCGCATGCCGCTCCTTAATCGTTGGCGTCGCCGTATTGCCGATCGCGTTCTGCCAGAGGCAGCCGGTATCCGTGTGGTTTCGGAGCGGGTGAAGGCGTCGCTTGTGGAGCGCTACGGTTCCCGCATTCCCGAGCCGGCGGTTATTCCTGTGCCAATTGACGCGCGCGTGCCCGTTCCGGTGCCGCTACCAGCGCACCCATTCTCGTTTGCGCTTATCGCGGTCGGGCGGCTCGAACCCGAGAAACGCATTGAAGACATTCTGGCGGCGCTGAAGCTCGTTGCAGGGCACTACCCAATGGTCGGGCTCTTCGTTGTCGGAGGGGGTCGCAAGCGGCCGCAGCTTGAGGAAATGGCGCGCTCCCTCGGCCTTGCCGACCGGGTTATATTCCTCGGTGAGCGTTCGGACGCCCGTGCGCTTATGGGAAGCGCACAAGCCTTCATTCAGGCGAGCGCGTACGAGGGCTATGGCCGTACGCTTGTCGAGGCGGCGCTCGCCGGAATTCCCATCATCACGACCGATGTCGGCATTGTGGGGGAGGTTTTTCGGGGGTACGAGGAAGTCCTTTCGGTGCCGGTTGCTGATCCAACGGCGCTTTCGTTAAGCATCGTCGGGTTCATCGAAGACAATCGAGTTCGACAGGAACTTCCGGTGCGCGCTGAAGCTGCTGTCCGGGCGCATCTCGCGTCCGCCGGCGATATTCCGTCCCGCATCGCGGACGACCTCGCGCAAACGCTTCGATAATTATGAAATTACTTATTGTCACTCAAGCCATAGACATTGATGATCCTGTATTGGGGTTCTTTTGCCGTTGGGTGGAGGAGTTTGCAAAACACACGGAGCACATTGAGGTTATCTGCCTCAAAATGGGAAGGTTTAACTCTCCCAAAAACGTATGCGTGCATTCGCTCGGCAAGGAACGAGGCGCGTCGCGAGTGGAGTACGCCATTAATTTTTATAGATACATCTGGGATTTGCGACATGACTACGACGCTGTCTTCGTGCATATGAACCAGGAATACATTCTGATTGCCGGATGGCTCTGGAGATTGCTCGGCAAGCGCGTGTACCTGTGGCGCAACCATTACGCCGGTTCATGGCTCACCGATGTTGCCGCGGCATTTTGCACGAAAGTTTTTTGCACCTCACGCCATTCTTATACTGCGAAGTATGCGAAGACGGAACTGATGCCGGTCGGCGTGGATACCGAGCGATTCACGCCGGATGCAAACATTGCGCGTAAACCGCATTCCGTTCTTTTCCTTTCTCGTATGTCGCCCAGTAAGCGTCCCGAGATGCTCATTGACGCGCTCGCAGAGCTCGCGCGAAGCGGCGCGGATTTCAACGCCACACTCGTCGGTTCGCCGCTCCCGCGGGATGAGGCGTACCATGAAAGTTTGAAAGAAAAAGTCCGCGAGCTAAAGCTCGCGGACAGAATCACTTTCCTTTCCGGCGTTCCGAATAGTCAGACGCCCGACCTCTATCGCGCGCACGAGATTTTCGTGAACACATCGCCCTCCGGCATGCTGGACAAAACGCTTTTTGAAGCGGCGGCATGCGGTTGCCGCGTACTGTCGTCAAGTGCAGACTTCGCCGACCTCGCCGGGTCCGATTCGCGCTTCGGGTCGGCGGCCGAGCTCGCCGATCGGTTGAACGAGGAATTGCGCGGCGGTTCTCGGCAGAACGATACATTTGTTGAGCGCCATAGTCTTATGGCGCTCGGCGGCCGTCTCACGCAAGCAATGACACTCCGGCGCCGTGCGTTTCGCGAACTGGTCTGGAGTGTTCTCCACGCTCTAGCTCGATTTTCTCGTCAGCCGCAATTTACCATACTGCTCTACCACTCCATATCGGCCAATTCGGATCCGTTTGCCGTGTCGCCGCTCGAATTCGATCGGCAGATGCGATATGTGACCGAACATGCCGACACCGTTCCGCTAGCGCATGCATTTTTGTATGCCGCAGGGAGACCTATTCAGCGGGACACGGTTGTGGTGACGTTTGATGACGGTTATCAAGATTTTGCAACTGAAGCACTGCCGGTACTGCAACGATACGGCATACCGACGACGGTGTTTGTGCTCGGCGGAAAGCCCAATCGTGCGGAGCTCGCGAATGACCATCCGCTAGTAACCCCGGCTGATGCCCCGGGACTTAAAGCTAGTGGCGTAGCAATCGGCAGTCATGGCTCCACGCACCGAAAACTGACCAGAATTAGTTCCAGCGAACTTGCTGCAGAGCTACGAGATTCGCGCGAAACTATCAGCGCCCAGTTCGATTCCGTTCCGGTGCACCTCGCGTATCCGAAAGGCAGTTTCAATGCGGTGGTGATGCGCGCCGCTCGGGAAGCGGGATATGAAGGTGCCGTCACAGTTGTTGAACGCGGTGTCCGGGTCGGCGATGACGCGTTTGCGCTTCCGCGCGTTCTGGTCGCCGGAGACACTTCACCGGGTGTCTTCGCTGCAAAGCTCACCCGGGCGGCGGACTGGTATCGCGTGCTCTGGCGGCTTGTGCACCCGTGGAGCCGGTAGGGTACTATGAGCGCAATGTTTTTCTCGGTATGGCGGCAGGTTGCGGCGGGCAAGACCCCTATGCGGGCGCTCATGAATGAAGCGCTCCGTTCTCATACGGTCCAATCCGGCGTTGTCGTCGATGTGGGTGGCGGGAAAAACCCGAGCTACCGTTCCTATCTTCAGGGGTGGCATGCGGGTGTGCGCAACTTAGATAAACAGCATGGAGAAGGAGCATCCCGCGAAGTCGACTTCGAACGAGACACTCTTCCATTCGACGACGCTAGCGTTGACCAAGTGCTCATTTTCAATGTCCTTGAACATGTGTATCACCACGAGCACTTAGTGCGCGAACTGCGTCGCATCCTTAAGGAAGGGAAGGACGTGCTTGGTTTCGTTCCATTTCTGATTAACTATCACCCCGATCCTCATGACTATTTCCGCTACACCGGCGAGGCGCTCAGGCAGATATTCAAGGACGCAGGTTTTGCAAATATAGAAATACATACCGTCGGTCTCGGTCCGTTCGTCGTCAACGGTAATACGCTCGCCTCGTTTATGCCGCGGGCTGTGAATACACTCGTATGGCCGGTTGTGTACGCGTTTGATCGCCTGTTGCTTGCCCTCAAACCCTCGTTTGCCGCACGATTCCCGCTCGGGTACCTCTTCATCCTTACAAAGTGACCGTATGAAAGTCTGCTATTTCGGCATCTATGATCCAGGCTACAGCAGTAACCGTGTCTTTATGCGCGGGTTGCGGGAGAACGGTGTCGAGGTCATAGAATGCCGGAGCTCAAAGCGCGGCATTGCAAAATATCTCGATCTCATCCGGCAGCATCGCGCGTTACACGGAGCCTATGACGCGATGGTAGTAGGATACCCCGGCCAACAGGCGGCAATACTCGCGCGGTTCCTTACACGGAAGCCAATTGTCTTTGACGCTCTAGTCTCATTCTACGATTCGCTGGTGTTTGATCGGAAGACTGTCGGCGCGCGGAGCATCGAGGCGCTGTATTACTGGCTTCTTGACTGGCTTTCTTGCTGCGCCGCAGATGTCGTCGTTCTCGATACAGATGCGCATATCAACTATTTCGTAGAGACATTCGGCGTGCGGCGCGGGAAATTCCGCCGAATCTTCATCGGTTCCGATTCAAGCGTAATCCGTCCGGATGCATCGCTTCGAAATGGGGAATTCACGATTCATTTCCACGGGTTCTTTAATCCGTTGCAGGGTTTGCTATACATTGTTCGGGCCGCAAAACTTCTAGAAGCTGACAATGTGCAATTTAACATCGTAGGAACTGGACCGAAGAATATGCAGCCGCGTGTTCTCGCGGACGAGCTCGGTGTGCACAACATCAATTTCAGCGAACCGGTTTCTTTCGAAGAATTGAATGAGCGAATTGCGCGCGCAGATGTGTGCCTCGGCATATTCGGCGACACCGATAAAGCGCGCCGGGTTATCCCAAACAAGGTCTTTGAGGCGCTCGCCGCACGGAAGCCAGTTATTACGGGCCGCACACCGGCGGTCGAGGAACTGCTTGTCGATCGGGAACATGCACTATTTTGCAACGGTTCGGACGCTGAGGATCTTGCGGAGAAAATACGCGAACTCAAGCGCGACCCGTCCCTGCGGGAGCATATCGCGGAGTCTGGCTACCGCCTCTTTATGGAACGGCTTCAGCCGGAAATACTTGGCAGGGAACTCAAGAATGTTATTGTCAGCGTCATACCCACACGATGAAACACATTACCTGCAATGCGTGCGGCGGCAATGATTTTGCGCTCGTTACTCATGGAAGAGATCGGCTGCATAAGATAGATGAGCGCCGTTTTGACGTAGTTCGCTGTCGGCGATGCAGTCTCGTATGTCTGAATCCTCAGCCAGAGGCGGTAGAGCTCGAAAAGTATTATCCCGCGGACTACGGCCCGTACCAGGCGGATAACCCGCTTCTTTCCTACGGGCTGGTGCTCGCGGCTGTGAAGCGGTTGTTTGCACGGACGAGGCCTGCACTGCACCCGCCGCAGGTGTCTGCCGACCGCACGACGGATACGTACCTCGATTTTGGATGCGGAGGCGGCATGAATCTTGAGAAGATGCACCGGAAGCATCCTTATTGGGATTTGTATGGTTTAGATATGAGTGAGCATGCGTGTGCCGCGACTCGCGCAAAAGGCTTTACGGTCTATTGCGGCACCATAGGACAAGTCAATTTGCCGGAATCCTTTTTCAATCACGTCTATATGAGCCATGTCATAGAGCACCTGAACGATCCGCAAGCGGCGCTTATGGCGCTACGCCGGTCTATGAAAGAAGGTGCAGATATCACTCTGGCGACACCGAACGCCGATTCATGGGCGTTTGCGCTCTTCCGTAGCTTCTGGCTTGCGCTCGATACTCCTCGGCACCTATTCCTCTTCTCTCCAAAGACGCTGACCGCAGAATTGAACGCGGCAGACTTCACTGTTACCGGCATTGAATTCGACCGAGAGCCGAAAACCGCCATTCGCAGCTTGGCCTATCTCTGTTTCGGGCAGTCTACGCGCATCCCGGCTCTATTCTGGCACGTCCTGTGGTATTTGCTGTTTCCGATAAGCTTCGCGCTTTCGCGGTTCGGGAAGACGAGCATTATGACGGTACGAGCCGTCGCCCGATAATATGGAAAAGATTCCCTGCACTGTTGGCATTCTCACTTTCAATTCGGGGAAGACGCTTGAGCGCGCGCTAGAATCGGTCAAAGATTTCGCGGACATTCTCGTCTGCGATGGCGGTTCAACCGATGAAACGCTCGCTATCGCGTCGCACTACGGCGCGCGTGTCATTCGTCAGAATCCGGCGTTTCAGAACAGCGGAGGGGCACTCACCGATTACGCAGGGGTACGCAACCAATGTCTTGATTCAGCACAGTTTGACTGGTTTTTCTATATTGACTCGGATGAAGAGGCGACCACGGAACTTGTAGAGAATATACGCGCAACGGTTGCAGAATCAGCGCCGGCGCATTTGGTATACAACATATCGCCGCGCATCCTTCTTAAGGGTCGCCGCATCGAATATTCGTCAAATTATCCCGGGTGGCAAAAGCGTTTTTTCAACCGAAAAACAGGGGCACGATTCCGCAAAGCCGTACATGAACGCATTGATTACGATGAGCAGGCGTATCCTGTTGGCACGCTCCGCGGACACTGGCTCTACGAAATTGGGCTCAAAGAGGACGCGGCAAAGACCGAGAAATATGCGCGTATGGACGCAACACTCTATCGTATGAACTCATGGGGGGCGTTTACAGTATTTGCCGTACGTAAAGCAGGAACTATTTGTAAGATTGCAGTGAGGTTTCTTCTGAACCGAATACTGCATGGTAGTCGCGCGCTCCCGTTTGTCGTGGAGTGGCGTAGGATTCGGTACCAGGTAAAATTAACGCAATACATTTTCTCGGATCTTGTTTCCAATACTCTCGTATGAATATTACCTACCTCGCGAATGTACGCATGCCCACCGAGAAGGCGCACGGGGTACAGATCATGAAGATGTGCGAGGCATTTGCCGCGCGTGGCGATTCGGTTGAACTTGTCGTTCCTTCGCGCAAGACGCCGATCGCGGAAGATCCTTTCGCATACTACGATACAAGGCGTACATTTAGCATCGTGCGTCTGCCGGTTCTCGATACGGTGCGCTTTGGGAGATTTGGGTTTTTGCTCGAAACGCTGACATTTGCTGTTGCGGTCCTGCACTACATACGCTCACATCCGTCGGATTTGGTATTCTCGCGCGACGAAGCGGTACTCTACCCCATCAGCTTCTTCAAGAGGAAGCTCATCTGGGAGTCGCATGATGGCCGCTTCAATTTTGCGGTACGGCGATTGTTCCGTGTTGCCGACCGCATAGTGGTGACAACGGCGGGCATGAGGGAAGCGTATATTACGGATGGCCTTGATTCCCATAAGGTAGTACTCGCGCGTAACGGCGTTGACCTGGAATCAATGGGTTGTAGTGGCGAGGAAGTAGGGAGGCTACGGAAATCGTTGGTATCGGCAGGGGAGTCTGTTGTGCTGTATGCCGGGAGGCTCGATGGATGGAAAGGAGCCGAGACGCTCCTCGCCGCCGCAGATTCTCTGTCCCCGACCTTGCGTATCGTTATTGTGGGCGGCGAGCCGGATCAAATCGTTGCGTTGAAGCAGAAATTCCCGCGTGTCATTTTTGTCGGGTTTGTCCCGTACCGTATGATTGGTTGTTACCAGCAGGCCGCGGACATGCTTATACTGCCGAACACCGGGAAGGATACGATTTCAGTGAGCAACACCTCGCCGCTCAAGTTGTTTACGTATATGACAGCCGGGAAGCCGATCATCGCATCTGATCTGCCGAGTATTCGAGAAGTCATTGGTGATGACGCATGTTATTTCGTTCCTGCCGATGACCCGGGAGCACTCGCCCAAAAGATTATTGCCGTCGCCTCTGATAACAAAGGTGCGCAGTCTCGGGCGCGGCGCGCGCGAGAAATGGTTGAAGCATATTCCTGGAACGCGCGTGCACAAACTATCCTTTCGCCACAGTAACTTTATGGAAAAGGAATTCGAGAGACAAGTAGACACGTCACACTACAATCCGTCGCAATACGACCATCAGCACCGCTGGTTGAGCTATTTCTATCAAATAGCGCTCGTGCGCTCAACGAAAGCCCGGCGAGTGCTTGAGATTGGTCCAGGCAACGGTACTGTCTCGGAAGCGCTCCGGAAGATGGGAATACAAGTTACAACCGTCGACATAGATCCAGGGCTACATCCGGATATCGTCGCGTCAGTGACGGAACTGCCGGTGGAAAACGGAGCTTTTGACCTCGTGAGTGCCTGCGAGGTTCTCGAGCATATCCCATTCAAGGAGTTCAAGAAATCTCTCGCGGAACTCGCACGCGTCTCCTCCTCGTATGTACTCATTTCGCTTCCTGATGCGCGCAGGACGCTTTTACATTTAGTATTCAAAATTCCTCTTTTCAACGAGATAGCACTTCGTCTTCGCGTGATGAAGGGCGAATCACACATATTTGATGGACAGCACTATTGGGAGATAGGGAAGAGAGGATTCCCGCCGAGCTACATCCGAGCCGTGATTAAAGACTGCGGTCTAGACATCATTGAAGACCACGCATACCACGACGCGCCGTTCTATCACTTCTTCTTGCTCAAGAAGCGCTTATAGCAATAACGGGTACACTTGGCAGGCGTGGGTCGAATTGCGGGCGCAGTTTGTACAGCTCTCTTTCTTACCGATAGAGCTCAACGGGAATGTGCTCGATGCTCGTTCCGGTTTCAAAAGTGGCAAACGCTTGGGGTGCTCCAGTTTTCTTCAATACATATATGATTTCATACGCAAGGCCGGGCCAATGGATCGGGTTGAACCTGAACGGAGTCTTCACTAGTGCAAAAAGATACCCGACCTCTTTTACAAGTGAAAAACCAGTGCGCTCAGTGGATGTTCTCATGTTGTATCGCGAGAATTCAAAAAAATGCTCCACATGCTTTGCCTTCGACACGCGATGCTTGAAGGTGTCGTAAAAGACATTCAGCACGGTTTCCCAGTAGTAGTTTGGGTTCGGCGAGGTTGTGATAAGCATTCCGCCGGGTTTCAGGACTCTGTTCACCTCTGCGAGCACGCGAAGTGGATTCGCGACATGAGCCAGCGTACAGCCCATCGTAACAACATCAATTGCTTCATCCGGGAAAGGTAAGGGGTCCTTGTTCAGGTCGCAAATGAACGTTTTGTTGTATGGAGCAGGGGCGCTCGTGATATCCAATCCATACACGGTCGTGTCATTTCCGAAATGGGTGTTTGGATACTGCGCATAGCCGATATCCACGACGGTCTTCGGGTGTTCTGCGAGCGCTATCTCGGCTATTAATTCTGACTTCGATTTCATCACGGTAGTATATCTTTTCCGGTTGAAAGTCGCCGCTCATAGGCGGCGAGAAGGATGCCGCCCACCATGAGGTTCCAAACGCGGCCGGCGATGCGAGCAACGATCGCCCCGATGAGTCCGTACCAGCTCGTAAAGAAGATGAGCGTGCCGATTTGGAAGACCGGGGCGAGAATGTTGAAGAGATATAGTTCGCGCTTCGCTTCGTGCGCCTGGAGCAGGGTAAGAGGGAGTGCATTTCCGATGGGGATGAGCGAGAGCGCGTAGATTTGAGAATAGAAGATGGCCTCTCGATACGCAGGGAAGAAGAGTGTAAACGCAAGCGGCGCGATGACGATATAAACGAGAGCAATAACCGTCATTCCGCCAGTAAGGAGCCAAAGACGGTTCCAGAAATTGGCACGGACTTCGCGGAACGGCCGCGCGACAAACTTTGGCAATGCCAAGATTGAGATGCTGTTAAAGATGCCCTTGATTTGTTCGGGGAGTGCAGTCGCGAATGCATAGACGGCAAGCTCTACGGCGCCGAGGTAATGGAACACGACAATCTTGTCTATCTGTTGGGCGATGGTGGAGAGGAGGTTCATCGCACTGAAATGGCCGCCGAGTTTTCGTACGCCCGGATCAGGCACGTCGTTTGGTCGCCAGAAGATAAGGGTCGCTACAGTGAGAAGCGTGCCAGCCGCTACGTTGCTCGCGAGATAGATGCCGAGGAAGAGTATCGGATTTGTCGACACGAACATGGTTGCGAACAGTGCCACAGACGGTATGGCATAGAGGATGAGACCGAAGAGGGAGCTTGTGCGGTAGTCCTTCCGGCCGGCAAGGAACGAACCGAAGAGGTAGGACGGCTGGATGAATGGGCCGAAAACGGCAATGACGATAAACGCGGAGCCGAAGGCGGCATTTCCCTGTACGAAGTAGTACGCACTGGTACCGAGCGAGATAAGTGCGAGCGGGATGCCCGCAATGATGCTCGGCCAAAGTGTTGTTTTGTACGCACCTTCTTTCCCGCGCGCGACCGCCTGAGAGACGGCGGTTGGGAGGCCGGTTAGGGTGAATGCCGTCAGGGTCCAGAATGCGGAGAGGAGGTAGCGATAGGTGCCGTAAACCTCTTTCGGCATGAAGTGCGCGAAGGCAATCGCAAGTCCGAACGCCATTAGCGCCCCGCCTACCTGGTCAAGCGCGAGCCAGAACCCTCCGGAGGCGAGGTAGACCATATCCGTCTTGGTATAGCGCTCAAGCGAACGCAAGGCGTTTTCAATGCGTCTCTGAAGTGGATATCCTGCCGTCATGCGATATAAGTAATCCTACCACTGAAGCGACGTGGAGGTTTCATCCGCCGAAAGCCCCTTAGAAAGAATAGAGAGAAAATGCGCCTTCGGTTGCAACGCGATGTAATTTCGGGAGTATCTTACGGATTGGCGCCGTGGTGAGCAGGTAATCCATCTGGTATGTTTGTAGCCCTGTTTGCAGGTTGCCGGCGAGGAACGCGGGATAGGATTTTTCCACTAGGGCAATCTTTTCTTGTACAAATGAGTCATCGCCCTCCCCGAATAATTCAATCCAGTTATCAAAGAAATAGGTGCGAATATCGCCTTCATGCGCGAGCAGATAGGCGTGCAGATTGTTTGTAGTAATGCCGTTTAAGCGGAGTTGCAGAAGATAATTATGCAGTATGCGCTCCTTTGGCACTCCGGCGAAGGTAATGGTCGTGCTGTATGTGTTGCAGGAAGTGTAGGCCGGGATAAGCTGCTCAATTTCTTCCGCATTCATGACAAGCACAACACAATCTCGAGGAGCGCTCGTGTCCAGGAACGAGATTGCATTCGCGTATTGTTGTATGTTCGCGAACGCACTCGCACGGGGGAGGAAGCTTGTAATTGAGAATATCCCATACGCAAGTAGCAGTCCGAACATTCCATACATACCGAACCGCCATAGTCGGGGCACCGCAAACCGCCACGAAATATGCGAAGCAACGACAACGACGACCAGCGAGAGCGGCACGGAGTACTGCACGAAGTGGTAATACCAAATCTCCCGGCCGGTGACGACTTGCTGATTGAAGGCGAGCCACGAGCCGATAAGGAGCGCGCTGAGAAAGAGCCATATATTTCCGTACCCTGCATGCTTTCGGCGGAAGCGAGAAAAGCCGTAGCTCACGAGGACAAATAATGTCGCCGTAAGAAGTACCATGTTTAGCACCGGCGCATGCGTGAATGACATTCCATTACGCTCTGCGAGCACTCTGCCCACAGGACCGCTCACCGAGAAAAGCGTTTGGTACCAATACCATGCATCCAGTACGAGCGAAAGCAGGAAGATGTATGTCGCATTTTTGGCAAAGCCGTACTCCTTTTTCACGAGCGCGCCGAACAAGAGGATGGCAAGAATAGAGGCAGCGATGCCGAAGCTGAAGAAGTAGCCGACGGTAAGCGCAAGCACGATGCCGGCCGGAATAATGAATCGCCGGTCGCCCTCCCATACCCGCACGAGCAGGTAGAGGAAGGCAAACACTTCAACGGCACCCACGATAGGGTTCACGAGCCGCGTCCACAGGAGGGGATTTACCGGAGCCAGTCCTTTCAGCGCGGGTATAACGGATTGGTAATTCATGAGGTCGGTGCCGAAAGCGACAAGGAGACCGGCGACCAGAGCGGTGAGCGTTGTCGAGGGGTCTTCGTCTTTCAAGAGCCGGCGCACAAGCAAATAGGTAAAAAAGAAGAGGAGCGTAGGAAGCAGGAATTTGCTCGCGACGATAACAACCGAGAGACCGAAGAGAAACGCCGGTAGGGCATACAGCCACTCGTTTATCGGTAGCATTGCGACGGGAGAAGTGTCTTTGTATTCATAGAGAAATGGCGACGCGACGGTGTAGTGCCCGTCGAGTATTTCGTGGATGCGAGCGCGGTAGGTCTCTTCATCGTTGAGTGGCAGGTACTGAATGCCATGATAGGCACTGCCGATCGAAAGTGGCGCAAGGACTGTCGGCGCAACGGATATGAGTCCGACGAGGAGTGCGAAGGCGATTCCCCATGCATGTTTCCGCAACATATTATTTCACCAAGAAAACCGAATAGCCGCTGACTTGTCGCGAATCTTTCTTCCCGAACCATCGGTCCAGCACGCGGGCGAGAGGGGTAAGCCATTGCGCGGCGGGATTGAGGTTGAGCCAGGTCTCGAGCGGCCCTCGCGTCGGCGCGAGTTCAAGAGACGAAAAATCTCGGAAGATGGAGCGAACGGCATCTTCGGTGAAGCGCCAGTAATCTTTGTAATACGATTTCTCGGCGTGATAGTAGTACAGGAACGGGACATAGACGAAGCAGTAGCCGCCGGGTTTGAGGACACGATAGAGCTCGCGGGTGGCGCGGAGGGGGTCTTCTACATGCTCCAGCACCGACTCACAGACGACAGCGTCCAGGCTGTTGTCGGGGAATGGCATATGGTGAATGTCCCCGACAATGTCCGGCGAGAAATCCGGTACCGGATCCATTATTTTGTAATCAACATTGTGCGCGAGATCGGCTATCCACGCGCGCGCGGGGTCAAAGCGATTCCCGCGCGTTTTGGAAATGCGCAGCCCGCCGCCGATATCAAGAACCGACTTCTTTTCAGTAAAAAGTTTGGTGAGTTTCTCCCGGGTGAATGTGTCGGTGCGGCGCATATTATTATTTCTTTCGAATGACGATGTAGAGCACGGCGGCCATTTCCTCGGCCCCCGGCCAGTGATTGAAGATGAGATCAGGGAGCTTGATGGGGAAGAGGACGAACATAGAGAGGTTCGTGAAGAGGGAATTCAGGAACGGAGAGCCGAATGAGAAAATGACGCCGGTGAGATGGCACGCATAGGCGCAGAGCGCAGAGAACGGTCCCGCACGGACACCGGACTCGACAATCTCAAAGTCCGCAAAGAGCGTCTCAAGACCTGTCTTTGTCCAGCGTTGATAATCGGACGGTGAAGAATGGAACGGGTAGAGGAATGGTGTTGCGATGTAGGCAACCCCGCCCACCTCCAGTAGCCGGTGTATCTCGGCGACAGCGCGCTCGGGGTTCCGGAGATGTTCAAACACATTGTCGGAGATGACACGCGCGGCCGAACCTTCGGGAAGCGGGATTGCCGTTGCATCGGCGGGGATCTCTACGCCTGCATACGGGGTCATATCAATATTTGTGATTCCCGGCGCGATGATGCGCGGTCCGGAGCCAATGTTCAGGACTTTTCCGCTTGTCGGGAAGCGGGCGAGGAATGACTTCGCGCTCATTCCGGTGAAGAACATAGGGCCGAACACCGTTCCGATGAAATAGTAGAGGCGAGGCCAGCGTTTGAAGAAGGTGCGGATGTCCATAGTTATTTCTTGACGGCAATGACTGTCCAGCCCGTGCCGTGTGGCGGGCGATGTATCTCAATGCTTGAGTAGCGTGCCTCGTCGAAGAGCGCCCGCACCTCGTCCTTGCGCCAGTAGTGCGCGATTGCCGGAATGAGTTGATCAAAGACGATGCTGTGCATGTGCCAGAACTTGAATGTGCCGAGCTGGCGGATATACGTCCCCAGTCCCTTGAATAGTTTCGCGACGACATAGAGCGGGATAGAGCAGAAATAGCTAAGGAAGTGTACGAGCGGGAGCGGGATGCGCGAGGTGATGTTTTTCCGGATGGGGTCAACGAACCGCACGATCCACTCGTTGCCTTCATAACTGTAGACCCAGATAAGCACGGTGCCGCCCGGTACGACCGCGTCGGTCATCCTCTGTATCGCTTCTTCGGGGCGTTCCAGGTGGTGGATGACACCGATAGAAAAGGCTATATCGTACTGTTCCCGCTCCGAGAGGTCAAAGACGCTTCCAAAGCGCACGGACGCATTCGGAAACGGCGCAAGCGTCTTTTGGGCCGCCTCCACGCTCCGCGTGTCATAATCGAATGCCGTGACGCTTTTCGCGCCGGAGCGGAGCGCCCAGAAGCTATTCCGTCCCATGCCGCACCCGACATCAAGCACGCGCTTGCCCTTGAAGTCCGCGGAAGTCAGCGGAGAGATCCACTGTGAGAACTGCAGTTCATAGGTCGGATGCATCGCCGAATACTTGTCCCACTCGTACCCGAAACGTTCAGAAGAAGCCATACTTATTTTTTTGCAACGAACTCGAAAGCGATTTCGTCAAAACCGCCGACCCAGAAGCACCAGATACGGCTCGCGAATGCGGGCGAAAGGTTGGCGAGGAATGAAATGACCGCATTCACGCCGCGCAGGAGGGTGATGGTCAGCGAGCCGTAGCCCATAAACGGCATCAGGTGAAAGAACGCGAGCCACGATATGCGGAGCGAGCGCAGCTCGTACGGCACGCCGTAGTAGCCGGATTTTGTGAAATTCGGATTGAAATAGAGCGGAAAGGTGATGTCAAAACCGTGCGCGTGCTCGGCGTGTGTGAAGCCGCGACTGAAGTGGGGCACCTTTATAAGGAGCGTGCCACCCGGGGCAAGAATGCGGTGGAGCTCTTTCATTACGAGAAATGGCTTATCAAGGTGTTCAAGCACATGCGATGCCTCAATGCGATCAAATGAGCCGTCGGCGAACGGGTAGGGGAATGCATTTAGGTCGTGTACGATGTCCGGCTTGGTCAACGGCGACCAGTCGACATTCACATAGCCCTCTTTCTTTCCTTCACCCGCCCCGAGATTGAGCTTCCTGGTCATTGAGAGATATGTTACCGCATCCAGCGTTGGTACCATAGTTGGAAGACCATCAGGTTCCAGAGCTCTTTGCGGTTGTCGCGCGTGCCGTTCCAGTGTTCGTGCAAGAGGCGCGTGACCTCTCGTTCGTTGAAGAGTCCGTGGGCGGCAAGCGCGCCCCCCGAAAGCAATTCTTCAGAGAGCGGTCGCAAGGGCCCGCTAAGCCACTCGGCAAGCGGAACGCCGAATCCTTTTTTCTTGCGGTTGATGATATGCGAGGGAAGAATCTCTCGCGTGAGACGCTTCAGGAGATATTTAGTTTGCCCGCCGCGGTATTTCAGGTCGTAGGGCAGGGAGAATACAAAATCGAGAAGCATTCGGTCGAGGAAGGGTGCACGCGTCTCAAGCGCATAGTGCATGCTTGCGCGGTCTACCTTCACAAGCACCTCATCCATCAGATAGGTCCGCAGGTACGAGTAGAGCAGTTGGTTCCCGGCATCGTTCTCAGGCATTTCTCCTTTGTAGGCGTCGATAGACGAGAACAGATCCTCGTTCTGCGTATATTCACGCAGCGCGGGGCCGGCAAGCGCGGCGCGTGCATTTTCCCCAAACGACCCAAGCCACTCTTGATGGCGGTGGAGGGGACTCTTCTCGGAAGAAGAGGTAAATTTCTTTAGATTATAAGAAAGGGAAAAATTCGAATGGGAGGCCGGAAGGCGCGCGGTGCCGCGAGCGATGAGTCGAGCGAGAGGGTCTGGTAGGTGCTGGTAGAGGGAGAACAATCTTTCAGCATGAAAGGTGGGATATCCCGCGAAGAGTTCGTCGGCGCCGTCTCCGCCGAGTGCGACGGTAACCGATTTCCGCGCGAAGCGCGACAAGAGGAGTGTCGGAATGATCGAGGCATCTGCCATCGGTTCCGAAAGGGCGTCGGCGAGATTCGGGATGAGCGCAAGTGCGTCCTTGGAAGAGACGATCTCCTCGTGGTGCCGCGTGCCCAGGTGTTGTGCGACCTCGCGCGCATAGCGGGATTCGTCAAATGATACTTCCTCAAAACCGATGGAGAATGTATCTATCTTCTGCGCGGACGCGCGGGCGGCGTACGCGGCAACGGTGGAGCTGTCGATGCCGCCCGAAAGAAAGACGCCGAGCGGCACATCCGCCACGAGCTGGCGCGAGACGCTTTCCGCAAAGAGGCGGTCTAATGTCGCGAGCGCGTCCTTCTCTGGAAGGGAGTAGGCTGTCTTCGGCGGGCTCCAGAATGTTTCCTTGCGCACGGCGCCGTTGCGGTACACGAGCATCGTGCCCGGCTCGAGCTTATGCACATTCTTAAAAATGCTTTCCGGAGTTGGCACATAATCAAAGAGGAGATATTGGTTCACCGCCGCAAGGTTCAGTTCCTTTGGCACGCGTCCGGACGCCATGAGACCGCCGAGTTCCGACGCAAAGAGGAGCGCATCCCCCGCGCGGGTCCAGTAAAGCGGTTTCTCCCCGGCGACATCGCGCGCAAGAATGAGTTTCCGTTCCTTGAAGTCATAGAGCGCGATGGCGAACATGCCGATGACATCGCGCAGGAACTTTTCTCCGTGGAGCACATAGAGCGCGAGCAGCACCTCGGTATCGGAAGAACTCGCAAATACCGCGCCACGCTCTTCGCACGACTTGCGGAGCGCACGCCAGTTGTATATCTCGCCGTTGAAAACGATAGCGACGCTTCTGTCCGGGGAGAACATTGGTTGATGGCCGGCAGCGCTCGTATCAATGACGGAAAGTCGTGCATGCGCGAGCCCGACGCCGCGCTCTAGCACGATGCCCTGATCATTCGGCCCGCGGTGC
>Ga0172379_10002858_pt1 | contig 29149 bp, 42 predicted proteins | sample GrowelOW334metaG_FD_119756 | JGI IMG/M metagenome (GOLD analysis project Ga0172379, IMG submission 119756) | Groundwater microbial communities from an aquifer near a municipal landfill in Southern Ontario, Canada - Groundwater well OW334 metaG | ecosystem: Environmental > Aquatic > Deep...
CCTCATCGTCGGCATCGTGCTGCAGCAGCGCGGAGCCACCCTCGGAGGGGCCTTCGGAGGCGATAATTTCGCGTCAACTTTTTACAAGCGCAGGGGCGCCGAGAAATTTCTATTCAATGCGACAATCGCTATCGCCGCTCTACTCGTACTCGCGGCAGTGGCAAACTTCCTTCTCGTAGGATAACCTGCCCCGTTAGAAATAACGGCGGGAATCCAGGAGTCATAAAAAACACCACTCATGGACGCACCAACAGATCCATCAAGAGAACCTATTTCTAATGGGGTGACCGGCATAGACGCCTCCCACTGGAAAGAGCAGTTGCAGCGTTCGTGGACTGTTTCGCTTTTTGAGCGCGCAAGCGAGCGTGTGAACTCTTTTACCGGAGGCGACCGCGTCATTTTCTATGCGCTCGCGGCACTCGTCGGCATCGCGTCGATTCTCGGCCTTTATGCGCTTGAGCGGTCGCTCTTGGTGGAGGTGCCGGCATACGGCGGGAGCCTTGTTGAAGGCGAGGTCGGAAGCCCTCAATTCATCAATCCGCTTCTCGGCATCAGCGATGCCGATCGCGACCTCTCTCAGCTCACCTACGCCGGACTCATGGGGCTTTCAGGAACCGGATCCTTGGTGCCGGTGCTCGCCGAGAGCTATGAGGTGTCCCCGGACGGCAAGTCCTATACCTTCACTCTGCGAAAAAATGCGGCCTTTTCCGATGGCACGCCGGTCACTGCGCAAGATGTCGTCTTCACCATCCAGAAGGCCCAGGACCCCGCGCTCAAGAGCCCGAAATATGCGGACTGGTCCGGCGTCGGGGTAAAAACGCTCGACATCCGCACCGTCCGCTTCACGCTCACGAAACCGTATGCGCCGTTCCTCGGGCTTACAACCCTCGGTATACTTCCGTCGCGACTGTGGCAAAACATTTCGAGCGAAGAGTTCCCCTTCTCGACGCTCGAGACAAGTCCGATCGGTGCCGGTCCTTTTAAGGTTGCTGACATATCGCGCGATGCATCCGGACTCATCAAGAGCGTATTGCTTGTGAGGAACTCGCACTATGTGCTCGGTCGTCCGTATCTCGACAACATTCGCTTCGACTTCTACTCGCGCAGCGAAGACCTCGCGAGTGCACTTAAAAACGGTGCGATTGAGAGCGCCTATGATGTCGGAACGAAAGGCGCGTTGACGGCGCCGTATGCTCGCGTGTTCGGCGTGTTCTGGAATCCAAGCGAGAAGCAAGTGTATGCGCGTCTGGAAGTGCGCAAGGCGCTCTCGATTGCGCTCAACCGGCAGAACATTGTCGACACCGTGCTCGGCGGATACGCAACGGCGATTATGGGTCCTGTTCCGCCAGGAAGTGTGAAGCAGGCGCCACTCCCCCCGTCGACGGGCCCCGCAGCTGCGGCAAAAGTGCTTCAGGCGGCAGGGTGGACCTACGACGGGACGGCGCGCGTCTGGAAGAACGCCGCCGCAAAGCAATCGCTCGACCGCATCACCATACGCACCTCGAATGTGCCCGAACTGAAAAGCGTTGCGAGCGCAGTGAAAATGGATTGGGAGCAGTTTGGCATTCCTGTGGACATTGAACTCTATGAGCCGGGTGACCTTTCGCAGAATGTTATCCGGCCGCGCAAATACGGCGCGCTTCTCTACGGCATGGTAATCGGGCGCGACCAGGACCTCTACGCTTTCTGGGATTCGCAGGAGCGCAACGATCCGGGTCTCAACATCGCGCAGTACGCGAACAAGACCGTTGATGCACTCCTGGAGGATGCACGCAGCACCGTCGACAAAGAAAAACGCGCGCGCGACCTGCAGAAGATTGAGGACCTTATCGCTGCTGATTATCCAGCCGCATTCATTTATGCGCCGGACTTCACCTATTCGGTGCCGCGTGATTTGCGAGGCGTCGTTCTTCCGCAAATCATCACACCCGCAGATCGTTTCGCGACGGTAGCTTCCTGGTACCGCGCGACCGACGCGGTCTGGCCGTTCCTTGCGCGCTAGTGTCGTTCGCCATTTTCGTACGGGTTTTGTTTTCGTTTATTAATTTTACAAGCCCGAATAACTAACATCATGAATCCAGCACCAGCACCAGCACCAGCACCGCACCCCGAACGGGATGCGCGACCGACCCCCGACCGATCTGACGCTCGCCCAGCGCGCGGACACTTTGAGCGGCGCGGCGGCCGCCCCGCGGGTGGTTCGCGGCCGCCTGCCAGCAGGCAGGGCGGCGCACGCCCCGGCGGCGCTTCGCGGCGCATCCAGCGGATACTGCGCCGTCCCATGGCGCAAAGCACGCGCGTAAACCGCGCTGTCGACTACTACCCGGACCGTCCGGGACCGACGACCGTCCGCATCATTCCACTCGGCGGCGTCGAAGAAGTGGGCCGCAACATGACCGCGGTCGAAGTCGGCGCGACTGGCGATATCCTCGTTTTCGACGCAGGCTTCCAGTTCGTCTCCGAAGACTCCTCGCCGGGCGTTGACTACATCCTCCCTAATACAAAGTATCTCGAGAAAAATGCTGATCGCGTGAAGGGCGTCATCATTACGCACGGCCACCTCGACCACATCGGCGGCATCCCTTTCGTAATGCCCCGCTTCGGCACGCCGCCCATCTACACGCAGAACCTCACCTCCATCATGATCCAGCGGCGGCAAGAGGAATACCCGGATGTGCCGAAATCCGAAATGATTACCGTCGAGGTCGGCCAGACGGTCACCATCGGTAGCACGCGCGTGAAATTCTTTCCCGTGACGCACTCTATTCCCGATTCGATGGGTTGCTCTATCGAAACTCCGCAGGGCAATGTCGTCATTACAGGCGACTTGAAGCTCGACCACAACGATGGCGTACCCACCGAACGCGAACAAAAGACTTGGGGCGACCTCGCGAAGGATAAAAACATCTTCTTCATCGCCGACTCGACGAACGCAGAGAAGGACGGTTTCTCCATTCCCGAGAAACGCGTCATCCAAACGCTCGAGGATATCATTAAGACTGTATCCGGCCGCCTTATCATCGGCACATTCGCGTCGCAGTTCGAACGCATGATTCACATCATCGAGACGGCGGAGAAACTCGGCAAGAAAATCGTCACCGAGGGCCGCTCCATCAAAAACAACCTCGAGATAGCGGAAAAAACCGGCCTCCTCAAGATCAACAAGGAGACGCTTATTTCCGCACAAGACATCAGCAACTATCCGCCGGACAAGATTGTCATTCTTTCGACCGGAGCACAGGGTGAAGAGTTCGCCGCACTGATGCGCATCGCTACCAAGCAGCACAAATACATCACGCTGAATGAACGCGACACCATCGTGCTTTCGTCCTCGGTCATCCCGGGCAATGAGATTGCCGTGCAGAAGCTTAAAGACAATCTCTACCGCCACGGCGTTACACTCATCCACTACCGATCTTCGGATGTGCACTCGACAGGTCACGGCAACACCGGCGAGCTCGTCTGGATTAACAAGCAGGTGAATGCAAAATTCTTTATGCCCGCGTACGGCTATCGCTCAATGACGACCTGCCACGCAAAGGCGGTCGAGCAGTCAGGCTTCCCGCGCGAAAATATCGTCCTCGCGGACAACGGCACGGTCATCGACATCGAGGACGGTGAGCGAATGAATGTCCACAAACAAAAGGTTCCATCCGCACCGATGGTCGTCGACGGGTTCACCATCGGCGATATCCAGGAGGTCGTCATCCGCGATCGCCAGTCGCTCGCGAAAGACGGCATGTTCGTCATCATCGCGAGCGTGAACCTGAAGACCGGTAAACTGCGCAAGTCGCCAGACATCATCAGCCGCGGCTTCGTATACTTGCGCGAGTCGCAGGACCTTCTCAACGAGGGGCGCATCCTCATCAAGAAGACAATCGAGGATTCAACGCGCAATATGAACCCTATCGACCTCGACTATGTGAAGAACAACCTCACTGATGTCATGGCCGGATTCCTTTTTGCGCGTACCAACAAAGCGCCGATGGTCATTCCGGTTCTGATTGGGATGTAAGCTTTGAGGACAAAGCTTTCTCCCTGCGCTCGTTCGGGAAAATGAAATAAGAATTTCTTTTCCGCTCACTCACTTGGTAGTAGCGAAGTCCACCCATGCCCGCGCCTTGCATCCGCAGCTTCCAGACTAGGATTCTTGGCTTCGATATACGCACAATAGCATCGTAGAGATGAAAAACGCGGCTCGCTACTAGCGAGCCGCGTTTTTCTTATGGTATGCTCGAAGAAAATGCAGCCGCGCACCGTCCTCTTTTTTGCGAACTTCTTCCTCTCCCTTCTTACGGCGCTTGCCGTCTATGCGCTGCTTCCCTATCTATCAACGCTGATGCCCACGGCCTACTCAGGCCTCGTGGTCGCCGCAGGCGGCCTTGTCTCCCTCGCCCTCTTCCCTCTTCTTCCTCGACTCGTTGCGCGCCACGGCGCCCAGCGGCTCGCACTCACTTTCGCTCTTATTGAGATGCTCGCACTTTTTGTGCTTGCGGCTGCGCCGGGAATCCTCGCGAGCATTCTCCTCATCGTCGTAGTGGTCACGCTCCAGCCATTCCTCTTTTATGAGCTCGACCTGCTCCTTGAAGCAGTCAGTGCCGAAAAAGAATCAGCAGGGCGCGTGCGCGCCGCCTTCCTCACCGCATGGAACTTGGGTTCGTTCGTCGCTCCGCTTATCATCGGCGTACTCTTGGCCAATTCAGACGCGTATGGCCGTCTGTTTATCGCCGCCGCGGCGGCGGCCACACCGTTCATTGTCCTCTTCGCAAGCAGGCGCCTTCCGAGCGGTTCCGTTTCCGAGCCTTCGCGCATGATCGACACGCTTTCTTGCATCGTCCACAACCGCGATCTCCTTGCCGTCACGATTGGGCACGCGATTCTTTGGCTCTTTTATGTGTGGGCGCCGCTCTATACTCCGCTCTATCTCCACAATGTGCTCGGCATTTCGTGGGCGGACCTTAGCTGGATATTTTCAATCATGCTCATTCCGTATGTGCTTCTTGAGTATCCAGCAGGATGGGTCGCCGATCGATTCCTCGGCGATAAAGATCTCATGTTTGCTGGTTTCCTGATTGCCGGAGGGGCGCTTGCATCAATTAGTCTTCTCACTCCTCAATCATCGCTCCTGGTTATCCTTGGCATTCTCCTCGTCTCTCGTTCAGGAGCTGCGCTCGTCGAGAGCATGACCGAAGGGCATTTCTTCCGCCGCGTCACTGAGAAAGATATCAATTCTGTGAGTATCTTCCGCGGCGCGTGGCCGCTTGCGTATGTCATCGCACCCGTCATCGGCAGTATCATTCTTTACTTTGGCAACTATCAGCTCCTTTTCATGCTCACCGGTGGATTCATCATCCTCGCCGGCATCGGCTCGACGCTGTTTATAAAAGATTCTCGCCCCTCCCGATTGGCAGCGGTCGAAACAGGGTGCACCTAATCAATCCGCGAGCGCGTAACGCGCGCCCTTCCTCTTCACCAATCGTTCCGCCAAGAGCGCACGAAGCGCCGCGCGCATCTGCGGGCGACGCAGAGCACCAAGCAATTCCGCCAAATGCACAAGCGAATGTGGACCCTCGGCGAGCGCGCGCACTATTGCCCCACGCGCCTCGCGAAACGAGCCGGCGAACTTCGCTTGTTTCGCATAGGTTCTGCTCTTCGCATTGTGCGAGACGCCTGAACGCTTTAGATAAGCGCCGTAGTCCATAAGTGCGCTGTACCACTCCCGCGATTTTCCTCTCGGCAATATCTGCGCGAGGATTTTTTTGACCTCTGTATCTGACACTTTCTTTTTCCTCGGAAAAAAGTGCTGTATGACCGCGGTACGGATGTTCGTTTCAACGAAGACAACATCCTCACTGCGGGCGAACGCGGCCACCGCCCGCGCAGTGTACGGTCCCACCCCCGGCAACTTCTCGAGCTCGTCGACAGAGGTGGGAAAGTTAAACTTTCCCACGCACAGCGCTTGTGCGGCTTGATGCAGCATTTTTGCACGGCGGTTATACCCGAGTCCTTGCCACACCCTCAGCACTTGCGACAACGGCGCGGCAGCAAGCTTTTTTGCCGTCGGAAATTGCTTGATGAACTTTTTGTAAAATGGAATTACGCGTTCCGCCTGCGTCTGCTGCAGCATTACCTCGGAAACCAGGACGCGATAAGGGTCGAGTGTTTTATCCCTCCGTAGTTTCAGCGTAGGAGGACGCCACGGCAAATCATGCCGTCCGTGCTTTTTGTAATACGCCCACACCGTTCTGCGGAAGCTCCGCATGCTCATTTCGCCTTGGGCCATCGCTGCGCGGCGGGCGGCCAGAGTTTAGTGAGGGGGTGAAGGACGCAGTCGTGCGGACGCGCCGGGCACACATACCGGCCGTAGAGCACCAATCCGTTGTTCACATACTTCCAATCCTTTTTAGGAACGAGCGATTCCAAGTCCTTCGATATCTTCGTGAGATCATCGTTGTCCGTGAGATCAAAGCGTTTCGCGAAGCGCTTCACATGCGTATCGGTCGCAATGCCTTCCCAGATGCCGTGCAGCTCTCCGAGAACGACATGCGCGGTCTTGTAGCCGACCCCAGGTAATGAAACCAAATCCGTCTCGTTACGGGGCACGCGCCCGGCAAATTTTTCTTCGACCATTTTTGCAGCGCCGATGATTGCCTTCGCCTTGTTTCGAAAGAATGGGATGGATGAGATTTCTTTGGTGAATACTGCGGGCCTTGCTCTGGCGAAGTCGCGAGGTGTTTTGTACTTCTTAAAAAGCGTTGCCGTGAGTTTGTTTACCGCCTTGTCGGTGCATTGCGCCGAGAGAATAACGGCAGCGAGAAATTGAAATGGTGTCGTATGCGCCAGTTCACTTTCCGGATTCGGATATGCCTTTTTCAGATACGCCAGCATCTTCTTCGCCCGCAGTACGCGCTCTTCCCGTTTCTTGAGCGTCATGATGCAAGTGCGCGAAGATCCGCAATAATCTCGGCGGCATGCAGCTCCGGCTTTACTTTCTCATACACCTTCGCAAGGTTCCCCGCGGGGTCAATGAGAAACGAGGTGCGGCTCGTGCCCATGTAGGTTTTCCCCATAAATTTCTTTTCACCGAACACGCCGTACCGCCCCACGACCTCCTTATATTCATCAGCGAGAAGTGTGAACGGCAGGTTATATGTGCTCGCGAATTTCTTATGACTCGCGACGGAGTCGGTCGAGACACCGAGCACGGTCGCACCGATACTCTTAAAATCTTTGAACTGGTCGCGGATAGTGCAGGCCTCGATGGTGCACCCGGGCGTGTCATCCTTTGGGTAGAAGTAGAGCAGCACCCACTTCCCGCGATATCCAGAGAGCGTATGAGGCTTCCCTTCTTGGTCTGAGAGCGTGAAATCAGGTGCAGGCGAAGAAACTTTGGGCATCTCCATGCGCGCAACTATAGCATTTGGGGCGTTTGTTCTTCATGCGGAAAAGCGAAGGAGAAGAAGAGCTGCAGAAGCGTGCCTGCAGAAAACACGGTGAGAAGGAGTGCCGCTAAAGAACCGATGATTGGAACGAACGCAATGAATGAAAGCGCGAGCATGCCGAGTGCGCCATCGTGCCAGAGTACGGTGTCACGCTCCCTGAAGCGGCGCGCGAAGAGGCCGCCAAGCAGTATGCCCGCATACATAACCGCCAGAAGCACCAGAAGCGCGTAGAGAATAAGAAGGAGGAGCGCCAACCCAATACCGACGAAAGTGAGCGAGAGAATGATGAGCAAAACCGGAGTCGCGACCAGTATCGCGAAACCGAGCAGCATCGTGAGCAAAATACTGCGCGGACGGCTCATATACGCACGCTCGGTGATAGCCTCGGCAAGCCTCGGGAAGAGGCCGGCAAAGAGGCCGGCGAGGATAAGCGCCCCGAGAACGCGCACGAACAAAAAGAACCCGATGCTCACCAGCGCGAGGATACGCGAGGTTCCGGTATCCGGTAGATACGAAGCGTTAATGTATTCCACACCGCCCGCTATCGTTGCCGACGCAGGAATCAACGCCGGCACGGGCGCCTGATAGGAAAGCTTGCCGAGTATGGTGGTGCTCGCCGCAAGCGTCACATGACCCGTCGAAACGAGTGTCACATTGCCTGCAAAGTTGCCCGCGAGCGCAATATTGTTCCCGTAGATAGTGGTCGGCCCCGCCGATCCTTTTGTAACTGCGGCATCGGCCGCGACAATAAAGACACTGCCCGCGGGGCGTCCGGAATCGCGCACAGAGAATCCGAAGGCGACCAAATCGCCCGCAATCGGCTCATCGACAATGACACTCCCGCCAAAGGCGCGGAGGTCTCCCCGCAGTAAAGCGCGAGAATGTACGGAGCCTGCGAGGAGAAGCGCGTCTCCTCCAATCGGTGCCGCAATAATGATGGAGCCTCCGGCGGCAGCGAGATCGCCCGAAACCGGCGCCGTCGTAACAACCGAAACTCCTGCGGCGTACGCATTTCCTGGTGAAGAACTTGCGATGACGAACGCCCTTCCCGCACCAAAAGAGGTGGGGGTGCGTGCGGCAAGCGCGCTCGCCGGTATAAGAAGGAGAAGCAGTATGGCGAGGAGTGTGCGCTGCATACGCTATGTCTTAGGCGGCAGTGGGAAGTGCGGTGAAACAGACGATTCAATCTGGCAAGATTGCGGGCGCCTGCGCATCGGCTCAATGAGCGTTGCAAAAATAAAGATGAGAATCGCGGTGACCGATGACGCGAAACAATAAATACAAAACGCGCCTATAACGAACACCTGTATGAAGGCATAGTAGAGCGACACGGCAGCCCCGATACCCGATACCACCTGAAGCACGCGACGCAAAAACCGATCGAAAAGGACAAGCTCGAGAGCGGCGAGGACAAAAATTATGCTGTAGAGCAGAACTCCAAACTCAGCAAGCGGTATGCCGAAAATGCGTGAATACTCGCTGGCTGCAACCGTGTTGCAACCTGAGAGGCTTTGAATATCACAGATGAGCGGCGTGCCGCTCAGTGCGTTCTGGGCCAAATATGCAGAGTCCGCGAGCCCGAAGAACGCGAGAAAAAGAATGAGGACGACGCCGACACGCTTCATGGTGTACAGGATACGCGCTCCTTCGCTTCCATGCAAATGAAAGGGCGCAAGACCTGGTACACTGAGAGGGACTCTCTTTATGTTCTCTTTTCTCTCCCACTTCTCGAATGGCACCACCGATAGCAGTGCGCTGCTTCTGGTGCTTGCGATTATTCTTTGCGCTTTTCTTCTTGAAGACTTGGCTGCAGTTATCGTCGGCGTGCTCGCCGCCGACGGCATCATTTCGATCCCCGCCGCGATTCTATTTCTCTATATCGGTATTTTTATCGGGGATGCAGCACTATACTCTCTCGGGATGCTTGCTCGTACTCACCCGCGACTTGCGCATTACATCGATCATGATTTCACCGCGCCCTTCCGCTCCTGGCTCGGGAATCGGTATGCGCTCAATATTTTCTCCGGCCATTTCATACCGGGAATGCGGTTCACGACCTACCTCGCGAGCGGGTTTTTCCGCTATCCGCTCAGGAGCTATATACCGATGGCGATTGCCGGAGGGCTCATCTTGGAACTAACCCTTTTCTCCCTCTCCTACTGGTTCGGCAGCATCACTTCCGGGTGGCTCAGCCATATACGCTGGGGTATTGCGGGCGCCTTTGTGCTCATTTTATTCTTCATCGGCCGACACAATCTTCTCGCCTATCGGGCTAAGAAGAATGAGCTGAATCAGCCTCCCCAAGACAGATTGTAACTACGCAACGCGACTGGCGAGCGCCTCGAGCGCCTTTACGAGCGACTCCTTCGCCGACGTATCGGTGATATTCCCTTCCCCGTCGAATATCGTTTGTGCGGGGCCGAGATAGAGTTCTGGTTGGCCGACAATCTGCATGTCGAGATATGCCAAAATCTGGCGCAAATGGCTCTGCGCCACGGCAGTGCCAATCTTTCCGACCGAAACACCCATCGTGAGCGCCGCTTTCCCTGCAAATGAATTGTGGCCCCAGGGGCGGCTAGCCCAATCAATTGCGTTCTTCAAAACACCGGGAATAGAGCGGTTGTATTCTGGCGTTGCGAAGATAACACCGTCAGCGGCAGCGACTTTATCTTTCAGTGCCTGCGCCTCTTTCGGGAATGCCGCTTCGTCATCCTGATTGAACATCGGCAGGGTGTTAATATCGACAACCTCGATCTGCATTCCTGCAGGCGCAAGCGGTTGAAGTGCGCGCACCAGGGCGGTGTTGAATGAGTCTTTTCTTAAACTGCCGGAAATAGCGATGATGTTCATGGGATTCAAAATTATTTGCTTACCCTGGAAGCCTACCCTACTCCGCCAAGCGCCCAGGTGGGGATAAGCGGTTATACTACGCAGATGCAGAAGAAATTGATACGCGCGGCCATAGCGCTACTACTGGCACTCACGGCGGGCGGCGTTGGATATACCGCAGGCGGAAGCAGCGTAACGAGCGTCAGTATTCCGGCGCAGACCGTCTCCGTACCGGCCGCGAACTCCATACGCGTCGTTTATAGTCTCGACCAGAGGCAGAACGACAAAGAAATTATCGCTCTTATCGACGCAGCAAAGGATCATGTGTACTTCGCGATATACACCTTTACCCTTCCGAGCATCGCTGATGCTCTTGTTGCCGCAAAGAAGCGCGGCGTCGAAGTAAAAGGAATCATAGACTCCGAACAGAGCAGCAATAGTTATGGAGCTCCTATTGTTGCGAAACTAAAAGCCGCCGATATTTCGATCGTGACGGAAAAACACGCATCTGGCAACGGCATCATGCACATCAAGCTCATCGTGACCGAACAGGCATATGCGACCGGCAGCTACAACTGGACCAAATCTGCGACGACCATCAACGATGAAGTTCTCGAGATTGGCACTGACCCGGGACTCCGGCAAGCGTATGAGAATATCTTGAAACGACTTCTCGATGCCTATCGAGGCAATGCGGCCGCGGGAGCGGCCGCGCCTGTTTCTATCGGCACCATCGACTACACCGAGGCTCTTAAGCACATAGGCGACACCGCTTCCGTGCGCGGCACGCTCGTAAAGGCGTACACTTCGGCGAGCGGTACCGTCTTCCTCGATTTCTGCAAGAGTTACAAAACCTGTCCCTTCTCGGGCGTCATCTTCGCTGACGACGCGATGGCGTTCGGCGACCTCTCGCGCCTCGCCGGGCAGACCGTCACTCTCACTGGCAAAATCTCCTCCTACCAGGGCAAGGCCGAAATCGTTCTCTCCAACCCGAACCAGTTGATAAGAGAAGAGTAGTGGCGCTGCGGCATTACATTTTTGGAGCACGCGTCGCCCCGTCGCCAAACACTTCCCTTTCCCTTGTTTTCTGCTATATTTAAGGCACTTCCAGTGGCTACCGACCGACTTCGCATAAATAACGAAATCCGCGCGCAAGAGTTGCGCGTTATCAGCGCTGACGGCAGTAATCTGGGAGTCCTCTCCCTGGAAGCGGCCCTCGCGGCCGCAAAGACAGCCGGAAGCGACCTCATTGAGATTTCGCCCTCGGCCGTCCCGCCCATTGCGAAGATCATGGATTATGGTAAATTTGAGTACGAACGGAGCAAGAAAGAGAAGGTAGCCAAAGCCAAGATTAAGATATCCGAGACCAAGGAGGTCCAGATTAAGGTAGGCACTGGCGACAACGATATGGCGCTGAAGGCCAAAAAGGCAGCCGAATGGCTCGCCGAAGGCCACCGAGTCCGTGCCGAGCTCTTCCTGAAAGGCCGTTACAAGGGCATGGAAGAGAAGTTCCTCAAGGAGCGTCTCGAGAGGTTCCTTCTCCGTATTCCTTATGCCTATAAGGTCGCCGAACCGGTGACCCGGAGCCCCAAAGGCTTCGCTGGCGTCATTGAGCGCGACTTGGCAGCCCAGGCAAAACGCGAAAAAGAACAGAAACCACAAAATGAAAACCCCGGTTAGAAAGTCTCGCAGACTCGACTTCTAACAGGGCAAGCAAATAAATCATGAAAACAAACAAATCTTACACAAAGCGCATACGAGTAACCCGCACGGGCAAGCTTGTTGCGCGCGCGAAGGGTCAGAATCATTTCAATGCGAAACAGAGCGGTTCCGCACGCAGCGCAAAGCGCCGCACGGTTGCTCTTAACCTGACTGCGAAAGTTCGCGCGCGCTTCCTTCCGGGCTCGGGTGCCAAGTAGCTTCTTCTAACCTGCTAACTAATTTCATATGACACGAATCAAAGGAGGGGTAATGGCAAATAAGCGCCGTAAGAACATTCTCGAGCGCGCCAAGGGCTACCGCGGTATCCGCTCGAAGAAGCTGAACTTCGCGCACGAGGCTTTGATGCGCGCCGGCCGCTACGCTTTTGCTCACCGCCGCGATAAGAAGACCGACTTCCGCCAGCTCTGGATCGTCCGCCTTAACGCCGCAGTTCGCGAGAACGGCCACAAGTCGTACAGCACCTTTATCGCAAAATTGAAGAAAACCGGATTCGCCCTCGACCGCAAGGTTCTCGCCGAATTCGCCTCCGAGCATCCTGAAATCTTCGCTCGCATCGCCAAGAAAGTCGTATAACGAAAACCAAAACCGCCCGAAAGGGCGGTTTTGGTTTTGGGCGGGAACATTTGACTTCCCTACCGGCACGACATAAATTACCAATGAGTTCTTTACAGCAGGAGGAAGCACACATGGCAGTCGTGACCTTTACCGTTGCACAAGTGACGGCACTCTGCGGCGGGGAACTCCCTTACGGCAATGGATTCGCCTGGGAACGCGTTGAACGCTTTCGCCTAGAAGACGGCGTGTTCCAGCCCTACGCGGGACACACGATTCTGCCGGGCCCGGGCATTCGCATCGAGACGCAGCCCGTAACGATTAGCTGACTGCTCGTTACCCGGCTGCTTTACCCGCCACGGCGGGTTTCTTTTTTATATTTTCTTCACCGAATCTTTGGTTATCTCCCAGGTCTGCCCTACTTCAGGGACGATGGCGCGAGCGCCAAGGTAGTCATGGATGCGCTGAGCGAGGAATCGCTCGGCAGCGGGCTCGCCAAGAGCCGTAAAGATGGCCTTGGGCCGATTCTCAGATACTGCTGCTTCCGCGAATTTAAGAAGTTCGTCGCGGTCTGCGTGCGCCGACCACCCCTCGAGCTTTTCGACTTTCGCTTTTATTTTTATATCGACGCCGCCAAGGCGTACGCTCGAGGCGCCCTCCATCATTCGCCGCCCCGGCGTACCGGGCGCCTGATAGCCGACCATAAAGAGCGTTGTTCTTGGGTCAGGCAAGTAGCGCGCTTCCCAGCGACCGATGCGCCCGCCGTGACTCATCCCAGCGCCGGCAATGATTATCTTAGGGCCTGGCACCGCCTCTATCGCCGCCGACTCCTGACGCGAAAGCGTCTTCTTGAGGAATGGAAATTCGAAAATACTCCCCTCTCGCCTCATCTCGTCCTCGGTTTCGGGTTTGAAATAGATCATTCCCCACTTCTCATATACATCGGTCACATGAATTGCGAGCGGCGAGTCGAGGAAGACGGGAATCTTTGGCAGATCTCCGGCTTCGAAGAAATTCGAGAGTTCATACAACATGAGCTGAGTACGCTCAAGCGAGAAGGCGGGGATGAGAATGGTCCCGCCGCGCTTCACCGCAAGCTGTAACTCACTTTTAAGCAGCTCATTTCGCTCATTTTTATGCAAATGTACGCGGTCGCCATACACGCTTTCCATCACCAGCGCGTCCGCGTCAGGCACAGGCTCCCAATTGGGAAGAAGCGGCGAGGGTGAGTTGCCGATGTCGCCCGTGAGCGCCAGCGTAACTCCCGACTCATCCGTAATGCGCACGCTTGCGGAACCGAGAATGTGACCGGTGTTGCGCAGATACACCGAGAGCCCGGGGGCGACTTCTTTTTCGGCGTGATAATCGAGCGTTTCGATGAGCGCGAACGCCGCATCGACATCCCGCTCTTCGTACAAGGGCGCCCTGCCAAGCCGCGAAGCTTCTTCGCCGAGAATGCCGGTCGAATCGCGCAGGATAAGTTCAGCAAGATCTTTCGTCGGCGGCGTCATGTATATTTTCCCGCGAAAACCATCGCGCACGAGTTTCGGAATGCGGCCGACATGGTCGAGATGCGCGTGCGTGAGCACAAGCGCATCGACCGTCTTCGCATCGTACGGGAACGGGCCGTACACTTCCTCAACGGCGAAATCGGCGCCCTGCTCGATGCCGCAATCGATAAGAATCTTTCCACCCCGAAGGGGCCCCTTTGGGGCGGCCTCTATTAAAAAATTCGAGCCGGTCACTTTCCCCGCGCCCCCGTAGAATCGTAATCGCAATGACATAGGCAAACTCTACCATGCGAAAAATCCCGTCTCGAATGAGACGGGATTTTTCGTGGGGCTGTCCTCTTAAGCAACTTTATCTTGCCAAGTGGGTGTTGCAATGGCGACTATCGGAATACCTTGCGGAATTCACCAAGCGCGCCTGAATGCAGAAGTCCCGAGTAATAGGCAAGTTGCGTTTTTAAGAACAGCTCCGTCTACCAGTATACCCCTTCCTAAAAAGATGCCTGTGGAAAACGGCCCCTAGGGGGCTGCTGGATCGAAAAGCCCCGCGTATTGCGGGGCTTTTTGGCTGCTATCCGAGGATACCTTTCATCTCTACATCGTAGAGTATCGCCTCGTGCGGCACGCTGTAGTTGACGATCTCTCCGGCCTTGAACCAGTGCGGGATTTCCATCTCAGCCTCCGGAACCGAGCCAGACGCGTGGATGAGGTTGCGAATGGCGCGACCATCCGTGTCGGCCATCTGGTAGGAATCGAGGACGAAGTCGCCGCGAATCGTGCCAATGCCTGCCGAGCGCGGCTCCGTACCGCCCGTGACTTTGCGCACGAGCTCCACCGCGTGAGCACCCTCCCAAATCATCGCAATGACCGGACCGCTCGTCATGTACTTCTTCAAATTCTCGACGACAACATTCGCTACTTCAATCGGGTCGTTCGACGGCGGCGTCTCGCCCTTCTTAACATACGAAGCGATAGATTTCTCGCCGACATTCTTTTTCCAGTTCGGGTCGAGCAGGTAGTGCTCCTCAATCATCGCCTCAGTCGGCACCACCATCTTCAGCGCGACGAGCTTGAGCCCCATGCGTTCATAACGCTTCATAATCTCGCCGATAAGCGCGCGCTGGATGCCGTCCGGTTTTACGATAACGAGCGTTCGTTCAGTTTTAGGGTGTGCCATAGTTTGAAAAATAAAATCGCCTGGGGCGGATATGTAGGCAGTATAGCGATAAATCAGTCCTGAGCAAGCTTCAGCACCGATTCAAGCGCCACGGGCAGTTCGCGGCATCCGCTGTCTTCCGTAAAGTGTTTTTTGCCATGCTCGACAACAATCTCGGAATTTAATTTGTCTCTAAAGTCATTTAGATTGTCCAGCGGTACGAATGGGTCATCGTCGGAAAATATCGCGACGCTTTTGGGGGCATGGGCATATACAAGCGATAGATCTACCGGCGCATTCCGCCATGCATTCCATATTTCTTGTTCTTCGTGTTCTCCAAGCGTAAGCGAATCGAAATATCCGCCGATATACACCACACCACCAACCACTATTTCTGCAGGGAGTGTTTCGAGATATCGAGCTATCGTTTGGCATCCCATAGAATGCCCGATGAAATAGGTATTTGCGTCAGGAGCACCGACCGCCCGTGCCAATGCCGGAACCCACGTATCAATACGAGGATTCTCGGTATCTGGAAGAATTGGAGCGACTACTTCAAAACCGCTCTTCTCAAGTTCTGCTTTCAGCCAGGGGAACCATCCTTCTTCTGGGGTCCCACCCCAACCATGAACGATAATGGCTCTTTTCATATGGGAATTATAACTCCGTGACGACGAGTGCCCTGTTCTTTTGGAGCAAGATGGTGTGTTCGAAGTGCGCGGAACGCGAGCCGTCCTTGGTGCGGAAGGTGTAGCCGTCAGGAGCGAGCACGACGGCAGCCTTGCCGGCGCTTGAGATGGGCTCGAGCGCAAGCACCATTCCCTCGGACAAGAGTTCACCCTTCCCCGGGCGGCCGTAGTTCGGGATGAACGGTTCTTCGTGCACCTGTTCGCCGACGCCGTGCCCGCCGAGCTCCTTTATCACCGCAAACCCGGCATTCTCTATTTCTTTTTGTATCGCATTTGAAATGTCCCCGATATGATTCCCAGGAACTGCGGCGGCTATGCCTGCCGCAAGCGCCGCTTCGGTCGCGCGCAGGAGCTTCCTCGTCCCCTCGTCTATGTTCCCCACCGGCACCGTGATAGCCGCATCAACAATGACGCCGTTATGGGCGAGGCCGAGGTCGAGTCCAACGATATCTCCCTCTTTGAGGGCTTTCGATACCTCGTTCGGAATGCCGTGCACAACTTCGTCGTTTATTGAAACGCACAGCGTGGCGGGGTACGGCCGCCCCGCGCCCTCGGGCGTATAGCCGAGAAAGACCGGTTCGTCGCCGCCATCGCGAATGAGCTGTTCCGCGAGGTCGTCGAGTTCTCCGGTCGTTACCCCTGGCGCAACTTTCGCCTCAAGCGTGCGGAGCACGGAAGCGAGGCGCTTCCCGCCCTCGATGAGATTCTCGCGCTCCGTGTCGCTTGAAATAGTCATTTGAGGTCGAGCGCCGCGCGAATATCGACGGCGATGGCTTCCGGCGTCTGCTCGCCGTTTATTTCGATAAGAACGCCTGCGGTGCGGAAGAGTTCTATCGCTGATTCGGTGTGCTCTCGATATTCCTTCAATCGTTCCTCAACCGCGTTATCGTCTGCACGACCCTCGACATCTTTGCGCAATGCGAGACGACGACGGACTTCGTCGTCGGAAACGGCGATGTTCAGGGCGACAAATTTGCGCCCAAGCCACTCAAGCGAGTCGATAGCAAGTTTCGCCTCCGGCACTTTGCGGTTGAAGCCATCGAAAATAACGCTCTCATCTCCGCGGAGGCCAAAGAGCGCCCTGAGAAAGATGTACATTGCGAACCAGTGCGGCGCGAGCTCGCCGACATTAATGACGGATTTAATCTTCTGTCCCACGGGCGTATCTTCAGCAGCGATGGCGCGGAATTGCTTGCCGCCGGAAATGACGGTCCATCCTGTCTTTTCCGCGAGCAGTTTCGCCTGGGTTCCCTTCCCGCATCCCGGCTTACCTATAAGGAATATCGTTCGTGTTTCCATCAGCTCACTCTACCACCCCCCGCGAATTGGAGTAAGGGTAATAAATATTCTTTCCTAGAACTCGTTCAAAAGCTTTCAGATGCGCGACGCGGGCGAGCATCGGACCGAGCCGTACTTAGAGGTACGACGAGGAAGAAGCGGAGTCCGCAACAAAGCAGATGAAGCTTTTGGAGAGTTCTAGTACTCGCGAAGAGAAACTTGCGCATCTATCTTGTGAGCGAGATCAAGTGCAACCTGTACGGCGATGAGGAGGGCGGTGCCGCCAAGCACGAGCGTCGTAACGCCGGTGAGCCCCTGAATGATAGACGGCGATACAGCAAGAAGACCGAGGAAAAGCGCGCCCGGAAGCGTCACACGGTTCACGACCTTGCCGATGTACTCTTCGGTTTCGCGGCCAGGGCGCACGCCGGGCACGAACGCACCGGTTTTCTGGAGATTTTCAGCGACACGGTGCGGCTCGAAGGTAACCGCAGTATAGAAGTAGGTAAAGAGCACCACGAGAACGAAGTACGCCGCACCGTACTGCCACGGATTAGAAAGGAAGGCGGTGTACCAGAGCGCCGCTGAAGAAGCGAGAGAAATATTCAGCGCGCCGAGCATCGAGAGAACCATCTGCGGAAGGAGCAGGAGCGAGAGCGCAAAGATGATGGGAATAACGCCGGCCTGCAAAAGGCGAATTGGGAGATAGGTCGCCGCACCCTGCGACACTGCGGCACCGCGCACTGCGCGGGCATAGGCAATCGGTATCGAGCGCTCGGCATCGGAGACAACCACGACTGCGTAAATCATCGCAAGCGCAAGGAGCGTAAACGCGAGGTACGCCGGAATGTTTGCTGCGGTGGCGGCAAAGAGCGTCTGCGAGATGCCCGCAGGCACGCTCGCAAGAATGCCCGCAAGGATGATAAGCGAGACGCCGTTGCCGATTCCGAACTCAGTCACGAGCTCGCCGAGCCACATAAGAAGAAGCGAGCCGGCGGCAATAATGGCAATGTTCGCAATGAGTGCCACCGAACTCAGGTGTGCAATAACGCCCTGTCCTTCAAGCAGGAAGAGGAACCCAATGCCCTGAAGGATTGCAATCGGAATAGTGAGGAGGCGGCTCCACTCAATAAACTTCGCGCGGCCGGCCTCACCTTCTTCGAAATATGCCTGTTTCACCTGCGGGAAAATGATAGTGCCGAGCTGCATAATGATGGACGCCGTGATGTACGGACCGACGCCAAGCATAACGATTGAGAGGCTGGAGAGCCCGCCGCCGGAAAAGATATTCAAAAGCCCGAAGAATTGATTGTTTGCAAAGAAAGACGCAAGCGCGGCACGATCAACGCCCGGAACAGGTATTGCGGCGAGGAAGCGGAAGAGTGCGAGCGCGCCAAAAAGAAAAAGGATGCGGAAACGGATTTCGGAATCGCCAAAAGCGAGCTTGAGTTTGCGAATGAGAGAATTAAGCATGGATTGTGCCGCCGGCCTTCGTGAACGCCGCAAGCGCCGCGGAAGACAAGGTGCACCCGTCGACGACAAGCGCCTTAGTGAGCTCTCCCGTGCCGAGAATCTTTACGATAGGTGCGCGGCCCTTAGCGCGGCGCACGAGCCCCTTCGCAAGAAGCGTTGCCGGCGAGACCGTTTCGCCTGCTTTGTAATTAAGCTCGAGCGCGCCAAGATTTACCGCCGAAACAGGAATGCGATTCGTACGAACCGTGCGGGCACGGTTCTTGCCGTGACCGCGGCGTTTCGGAAGCTTCTTGATAAGGTCGCGGACCTCCGGGCGAATCTTGTGCCCCGCGCGAGCGGTCTGGCCCTTGCCGCCGCGGCCAGAAGTCTTGCCGCGCTTGCCGCCGCGGCCGACTGGCGCGTTCTTCTTGTTTTTCGTGCGTGGAGAAAGTGAATTGAGTTGCATGTTGAAAATATTACTTCGTACGAAGTTTTTTGAGTGCGCCAACGGTAGCGCGCGCAATAGTGAGCTTGTTCTTGGAGCGTGTGTGGATCTTTGTCACCACATCGGTCACACCCGCGAGATCGAGCACGGTGCGCATCGCTGAACCGGCGACGAGGCCGCGGCCTTTCGATGGAATAATCTCAACGGTGGACGATGCGTACTTCATGGAAACCTGATGCGGAATGGAACCCGAGGCAGTACGAGGAATGGTAAGGAGGTGTTTCTTTGCGTCTCGAACCGCCTTGTCGATGGCGAGCGCCGTATCGACACCCTTGCCCAAGCCAACGCCAACGCGACCCTTTTTGTCGCCAATGACAACGACGAGGGAGAAGTTGAAGCGGCGGCCGCCGGCCATAACGCGGGCAACGCGGCGCGCATCGATAGTGACCTGCTCGAACTCGCCGCGCTCGCGCGGAGGGCGAGCGCCGCGACCGCCGCTGCGCGGTGCGCGGCCGCGAAGTGAGCCGCGACCGCCACTGCGCGGCGCATGGGTCTCGGCAATCGGCGCAGTCTCGGCAACGGTTGGCTCGGCCGCAATAACTTCCGGCGCTTCCACTACTTCCTGTATTTTTTCCTGTTCCATCTCGGTAGTCATAGTATTAAAAAGCGAGGCCTCCCGCACGAGCGGCATCTGCAAGCGCTTTGACCTGACCGCCATAGCGGTAGCCGCCGCGATCAAAGACAATCGCCGTTACGCCAGCCGCCTTGGCTTTCTTCGCGATAGCCTCGCCGACGGAAGTCGCCTGCACCGACTGCGGACCCTTGAATTCGCGACCATGCGATGCGGCAATAGTCTTCCCTGCCGCATCATCGATGAGTTGTGCCGATACGAATCGGTTACTGCGATACACCGCAAGACGCGGTCGTTCCGCGGTGCCCTTAATCTGCGCGCGCACGCGGATGCGGCGGCGGATGCGGAGTTCACGATTCGTGGTGGGTTTGTGGTTCATAAATTAGACGGCCTTCTTGCCCTGCTTGCGGCGGACGACTTCGCCTTCATAGCGAATGCCCTTGCCGAGGTACGGCTCCGGCGGCTTGATGCGGCGGATATTTGCAGCGAACTGGCCGACCGACTCTTTGTTCGCGCTCTCAAGCTTCATCACATTCTTTTCGACTGTCGCGGTGACATCCTCAGGAATGGCGAGCGGCACAGTGTGCGAAAAACCGACAGTGAGAACAACATCTTTCCCTTTTACCTCCATTTTGTAGCCGACACCTTCCATGATGAGCTTCTTCATGTACGGCGTCTCGACGCCCTGAATCATGTTCTTTACATGCGACGCGTAGGTGCCGATGAGGGCCTTCGCAAGACGCGAGCGGTCCTTCGGCGTAATAGAAACATTCCCGCCTTCGACCATGATGTCGACCGACGGGTGCACGCGCTTGGTCAAGGTTCCTTTTGAGCCCTTCACGGTGAGCATGCCGCCAGCTACCGAGACATCGGATTTTCCTACAGCTATTGGTTTCTTTGCAAGGCGGCTCATAAGTATTACCAGATTTCGAACAGATTCTCGCCGCCGGTATGATTCTTGCGCGCCTCGGCGTCGGTGATGACGCCCGTGGACGACGAGAGAATGCGGGCGCCCGTACCGCCTTTCACTTTGTGAGCGTCGGTGTGTGGCACATACAGGCGGCGGCCCGGTTTGCTGATACGCTTCACGCCGCGGAGTTTCGCCGCACCGCGCTCATCGTACGCAAGCGCGACGACAAGATCCTTCTTCACTTCGCTCTCGCCTTTTGCTTTTACCTCGACGCTGGCCACGAAACCGAGCTCCTTGAGCTTCTTCGCGATGGCAACGAGATGCGTGGAGTGCGGAAGCACCACTTCCCGCTTGCCGATACGAGCGGCATTCTGGAGACGAATGATGAAATCGCCGATGCGGTCAGTTACCATGATGCTTTCTTAACGCCCGGGATCTTCCCTTCGCGTGCGAGCTCGCGGAACTGGATACGGGAAAGGCCGAAGGTGCGCATGTAGCCGCGCGAGCGGCCGGTAATGGCGCAACGGTTCTTCAGACGAACGGGTGAGGAGTTCCTTGGGAGCTTCTGGAGGCCTTCAGAGTCACCGGCCAGCTTCAAAGCAGCACGCTTTACCGCGTACTTCTTGACGAGTTTCGTCTTTTTGACGAGCCGTGCGAGCTGGGATTTCTTGGCCATGATAAAAAATAAAGCCCCGAAGAGCGTAGCTAGAGAATATCAGCGTTTTGCGCCTCCGTCAACGATGAGCGGCATGCCGATATGGCGGAAGAACGCCTCTGCCTCGGCCTCCGACTTGGCCGTGGTGACGATGGTAATTGCAAAACCAAACACATCTTTGAGGTCCTCGTCCGAGGTCTCCGGAAAGATGGTGTTTTCCTTGATGCCGACGGTCATGTTGCCCATGTCATCGATTGCTGACGCCTTCAAACCGCGGAAGTCGCGAGTGCGCGGGAGCGCAATGTGGATGAGCTTGTCGAGAAAGTCATACATCCGGGCGCCCCGCAGCGTAACCTGGAGTCCGACCGTGTCGCCCTCGCGCACTTTGAAAGATGCGATGGAAGTCTTCGCGGCGCGCGGCGCCGGCTTCTGTCCCGTTATCTTTGCGAGGCGATCGGTGATGAGCTCGATTTGCTTCTTATCGCGTTTCTTGCCAACTCCGGATGAAACGATGACTTTTTGGATGCGCGGGCCCTGCATCGTACTCGTGTAGCCGAACGACTCCGCGAGCGCGAGGTAGGAAGACTGTTGGCGTTGTTTGGTGATAGACATAATTATTTTGCGCCTTTGGCTGACTCGATACGCTGCACGGTCGATGCGTCGATGGCACGCTCATGCTCGAGGATGCGGCCAACTCCGCCCGTGCGGCTCTTCAGGTGGCGCTTAAAGAGCGCGACTCCTTCGACAACGACCTTATTCTCGCGCGGAAGTGCGCGCAGTATCGCGCCGGACTTCCCCTTGTCCTTGCCCGCGATGACTTTTACTTTGTCTCCTTTTTTTACATGCATACAGAAAGTATTAGACGACTTCAGGAGCAAGCGCCACAATGGAGTGCCAACCCTTTTCATCGAGTTCGCGCGGTACCGGACCGAAGATGCGGTTTCCTTTCGGGCCCATCTCCTTGCCCTGCTTCTCGATGAGTACGACCGCGTTCTCATCGAAACGGATGTACGAACCATCCTTGCGGCCGAACGGCTTCGTCTGGCGCACGATGACCGCGCGGAAGATGTCCTTCTTCTTCACCGCCTTGCGCGGCGCGGCTGTTTGAATGGAAACAACGACCGTGTCGCCGATGCCGGCATAGCGGCGCTTGCTCCCGCCGAGCACCTTGAAGATCCGGGCAATCTGGCCTCCGGAATTGTCTGCGACGGTAACGATGGATCGGTCCTGCAACATATTATTTTTCGCTTTCCGCGGAAACGGTCTTCGTCGGATCAATGGCAAAGCGTTTCATCTTGGAAATGGGGCGTGTCGCCACAATAGTAACCATATCGCCGACCTTCACGGTGTTCCCCGGATCGTGTGCGAGATATTTTTTCGAGCGTACAAAATACTTCTTGTACTTCGCGTTCTTCACATAGCGATCGACTTTGACCGTGGCCGTGTCCTTCATCGCCGTCTTTACGACAGTACCGACGAATGATTGGGGACGAAGGGTTTTCTGTTCCATAGTATTAGGCGGCCTTGAGGACGCGGGCATGCTGCTCAGTGAGTACGCGAGCGATTTTCACGCGGAGCTTCTTCGGCGCGTTGCTGTCCTTGGCGCGCGCGCCGGCAGCCGAAAAACGCTCCACGCGCAATTCACTGCGCATATCAGCGAGAAGCTTCGAGAGCTCCTGGTCGGTCTTGGTCGTCATGTTTTCTTTTTTTGTCATAGAAAGAGAGAAAAAGCAATGTTTAGCCGCGCGAGATGATGGTCGTCTTGACCGGAAGCTTCATACCGGCCTGGCGCAAATGTGCGCGCGCAATTTTTTCATCCACGCCGTCCATTTCGAAGAGGATGCGTCCTGGGCGCACTTGAAATACATAGTGCTTCGGATCGCCCTTACCGCTCCCCATGCCCACCTCCGCCGGCTTCGCAGTCACCGGACGATCAGGGAAAATGCGGATCCAGAGCTTGCCGGTCTTTGCCGTCGCGCGCGTAAGCACCTTGCGTGCCGATTCAATCTGGTTGCTCGTCACGCGCGCGGGCGTGAGCGCCTTGAGTCCAAAAGAACCGAAGGAAAGCGTCGTGCCGCGCGTATCGGGACGCGAAAGGCGCTTCTCGGAAAGGCGCTGGGTCTGCCACTTGCGGTGCTTAACTTTTTTGGGGAACAACATAAGTACCAAATTAGCCGCGCGGCGTGCTCATCTCGGCGGGCATGCGTACCGGAGTCTTCTTATCCTGATACACATTGCCACGGTAGATCCATACCTTGATGCCGATGACCCCGTACGGCAGATACGCCTGCTCATGAGCGAAATCGATGTCCGCGCGGAATGTCTGGAGCGGGATGCGACCCTTCTTGAGTTCTTCCTTGCGGCTCATTTCGGCGCCGCCCAAGCGTCCCGAAACCGCGATGCGTACGCCCTCGACCTCGCGGGCGGCGATGACCTTTTCGACCGTCTGCTTGAGCACGCGGCGGAACGGCATACGCTTCTCAAGACCTTCGGCAATCATGAACGCGACGACTGCCGCGTCGGTTTCCGGCTGACGCACTTCATTGATGTCGAGCTTGACCTGCTTGCCGGAGGGAAGCGCGTTCTTTGACGCCTTCCGCACGACGGCGGTCAGCTCAGACCGGAGCTTTGCTGCGTTTTCACCGGAGCGGCCAATGACGAGGCCCGGCCGTGCCGTCGAAATGATGACGCGCAGCTCGCTCTGCGAGCGCTCAATCTCAACACCGCTCGTATAAGTGCCGCGCAAACGCTTGGCAAGGAAACGACGAATGGTCTCATCGACTTTTATGTTCTCACGGAAGCTCGATTTGTCTGTCGCAAACCAGCGGCTCTTCCAATCCCGGATGATGCCGAGACGGTGTGCGTAAGGATGTACGATGTGTGTCATATAAAAATTAGGCAAGCGTTACCTTCACACGACTCTTCCGGCGGCGAATGGCCGAGGCACGACCGAACGCGCGCGGCATATAGCGCTTCAGCATACCAGCGCTTTCGACGATGATGGACTTCACCTTGAGATTCTCTACATCCTCGCCCTGTCCTTTCGCATTGGCGACCGCGCTCTTGATGAGCTTCTTGATAGGTTCTGCGGCGCGGCGCGGCAAGAACTCGAGCGCGGCAAGCGCATCCTGCACCTTCTTGCCTTTCGTAAGGTCGGCCACAAGGCGTACCTTGCGCGGTGTTTGGTTATAGCTTTCGAGAGTCGCGTATGCCATAGATTATTTCTTCGGCGCAGCCGGCGCCTCCTTAGCCGATTTTGCAGAAGCGATTTCCGCCTGCTGCTTCTTGGCCTCCATTTCCTTCTGCATTTTGCCGCCGTGCCGGAGGAACTTCTTGGTCGGAGAAAACTCGCCAAGGCGGTGCCCCACCATCTCCTCGGCAACGGTAAATTCCACATGGGTCTTGCCGTTGTGGACGCCGAAAGTGAACCCGACCATCTCAGGGCTTATCTGGCTGCGGCGCGCCCAGGTCTTAATAACCCCGGCAGAAGCCGGCTTCTTGTCCGCGACCTTCTTCAGGAGTTTTATGTCCACGAAGGGTCCCTTTTTAAGTGAGCGAGACATGTAAGTAATGAAAAGCCCGCGCAAGCGCGAGATAATCCAAAGATACAGCAAGCCATCTCCAGAGTCAACTCGTACCGTCCCAAAACACCCTCGCAAATCCTAGGCCGTTTCAGAACCTTGACAAGTCTACAATATGGCGTGTTTTCCACACGGGGCGGCTTTGCGCACGGAATTGCTTCTTTTGTTACACTGTCCGCATATGCAAAAAAACACGCTCATCGGTGCGGTCGTTGTCCTCGCCATTCTCTTCGGCATCGTCCTCTTCGGTGCCACGAAACCCGCCCCAGTAAAGGCACCCGGGACAGCTGCACAGATCACTTTGCCCGAGGGGAGCTATGTCGAACACGCCCCGTACTACGACATTTCTGCCAATTATGCGACGAGCACACCGCTTGCCGGCAGTGCGAACCTCGCCGCGGTCGCACTAATGAAGAATTTCGTCGCTGATACCATCGCTCAGTTCAAAACCGACGGAAATTTCGCCAATCTCACGGATGAGGACATCAAAATGATGGGATTCGACCAGGACCGCAAAGAAAAACTGCAAATCGTGTACCTCATCGCTTCTTCCTCCCGCACTGTTTCCTACATCTTCACGATATATGAGGATACGCTCGGTGCTCACGGCAATACCTTCTTCAAAACATTCACCTTCAGCACCAAGGATGGCACTGAGCTTTCGCTCTCCGACCTCTTTTTCACGGGCGCGCGCTATCTCGACACGCTCTCCTTGACGAGTCGTTCGAAACTTCCAGACATTATGGGTAAAGATGCTACGAACGCCAGAATGCTCAGCGATGGAACAACGCCTGATGAGAAAAATTTCTCGAGTTTCTTCCTTGATAATCGGGAGCTCGTCATACTCTTTGCACCATACCAAGTCGCTCCGTACGCCGCAGGTCCGCAAACGCTCCGTATTCCCCTCTCAGAACTCTCAAGCATACTCAACTCTGAGTATCGATAACAAAAAAACCCCGCATATGCGGGGCTTTTTGTGGTCTTAGGCCTTGCGCTTCTTGCCGACCTTTCTACGACTCACGATAAACACATTTGAGTACTTCTTCGGCGTGCGCGTCTTCTGACCCTTGCCGGTTGGCTTGCCCCACTTACTCTTAGCGCGGCGCAGACCGCGACCCTGCTTGCCTTCGCCGCCGCCGTGCGGATGGTCAACCGGGTTCATCGCCGTACCGCGAACAGTCGGGCGAATGCCCATCCAACGAGAGCGGCCAGCCTTGCCGATCACAACAAGATTGTATTCCTCGTTGCCGACGGAGCCGATGGAAGCCCAGGCGAGATCGGAAACTTTGCGTATCTCGGTTGAAGGAAGCTTGATCTGTGCATAGCCCGCATCGTGTGCGACCACCTCAGCATAGTTGCCGGCAGAGCGGACGAGCGAGGCGCCGGCGCCCGGAGCAATCTCAATGTTATAGACAAAGGTGCCGACCGGAATCTTACCGAGCGGAAGGCGGTTGCCGGTGGTAAGAGGCGCATTTTCAGAAACGATAAAGGTACTGCCCACCTTCATCTCCTTCGGAAGGACGACATAGCGGCGCGCGCCGTCGCGGTAGAGTGCGAGGCCGATAAACGCCGAGCGAAACGGATCATATTCGACGGTCTCAATCTTTGCCGGAATATCCTTCTTGTCGAACGAGAAGTCCACTTCGCGCAAGCGGCGCTTGTGCCCGCCACCCTGATGGCGCGTCGTGATGCGACCGAAGCCGTTTCTGCCGCCCTGACGCTTCTTTTTCGCGAGAAGCGGCTTGTGGGGAGCGTCGCCAGAAAGGAGCTCCTTGTACGGGAGCGTGGTCATGTGGCGGCGGCTTTTGCTGGTTGGTTTGTAGGTCTTCATACGGAAATATTAGGCAAACTGGATGGTGTCCCCCGCCTTCAGGTAGACATACGCTTTGCGGCGCGCGGCGCGCGTACCGACACCCCGCTTGGTGCGCATCGTCTTGCGCTTCGCCGGAAGATTCACGATGTTGATCTTCGCCGGTTCGACATTGTAGACCTCTTTGATAGCCGCGGCTATCTCAGCCTTCGTCGCGCGCGGCGGCACCGCAAAGGTGTAGATGCCTTTCTCAGTGACGATGAGCGCCTTCTCGGAGAACCACGGCGCGTGGATAATCTCCTGCGCGATACCGGTGCCAAGCTTCGTCGTGCGCGCGCGGCGTACGCGTGCGACCTTCTCTTTTTTCTCTTTCTTTTTGTTGCCGAAAATAGACATACTGATTTATTTAGTCGCAGCGCGTGCGGCAAGCGTCTTGAACGCCGCCTCTGGGTTCTCAATGATGAGATATTTGTGCGCAAGCAGGTCGACCGGATTAATGTTGCGCAGCTCCTCGGTCATTATGTTACCGAAGTTGCTGAAACTCTTGATCGCGTTCGCGTCGTACGCAGTGAGTGCAAAAAGTGCGGCGTTCTTGCGCTTGGTTATGAGCTGTTCCGCACCCGCACCTTTCGCGATAGCGGCGACCGCGGTTTTCGCGAGGGCTGTCTTCGGTGCTGCAAACGAGAGCTTGTCTACAAGAATGAGCTCGCCGTCCTTCGCTTTGCGCGAGAGCACCGAGAGAAGCGCGCCGATGCGCATCTTGCGGTTAATCTTCTCGCTGTAGTCGCGAACATTGCGCGGACCGAAAGTGATACCGCCGTGTCGCCATATCGGCGAGCGGGAAGAACCGTGGCGAGCCTGGCCGGTGCCCTTCTGCTTCCACGGCTTCTTGCCGCCGCCCGAGACTTCGGAGCGGTCCTTGGTGTGTGCGCGGTTCTGGCGCGCGTTTGCCTGCATCGCGGTCGTGACCTGATGCACGAGGTCGGTGCGCCACGGCTGGCCGAAGATAGCTTCAGGCAGCGTAACCGTGCCGACTTTCTTGCCGTCCATAGAGAAAATAGGCGCCTCAATCGGTACATATTCTTTCTTCATAGTTTTCTTTGCGGTAGTCATAGTATTGAAATTATGCGGAGACTACCTCGAGCAGGGTGCCGCGGCGGCCCGGTACTGCACCGCTCACGATGATCTCGCCCGCCTTCGCGTCGACCGCGAGGACTTTGAGATTTGTGACCGTGACGCGATCCGAGCCCATGCGGCCCGCCATTTTCTTTCCCTTCACGACGCGACCGCCGGCGCGACCGCCAGAGCCGCCGATGGAGCCCGGGGAGCGTTCGGTGTGCTTCTGGCCGTGAGAACGCGGACCGCCGTGGAAACCGTGGCGCTTCACCACGCCGGCAAAACCCTTGCCTTTCGTGATGCCGGAAACCTGCACCGTGTCGCCGACGACGAACACCGACGCGTCGATGGTGCTTCCAACCTCTGCAGTATCGTCGGTGCGAAATTCGCGAATTGCTTCATACCCCTTGCCTTTGGTATGACCAAGAACCGCCTTACTGATGTTCTTTGTCCGGCGGACTCCTTGCCCAACCTGGATAGCCGAGTAGCCGTCCTTGCCTTCCTTCGTCTTCACCGCAGTAACCGTGACAGAATCAGCAAGCAGAATAGTGGCCGCGCGGGCGCGACCGTCCTCCCCGAAGACTCGGGTCATTCCTTCTTTCTTTGCGAGGATGAATTTCATTTTTAAAGCAAAACGCGCGATGCAGAGACGCATCGCGCGTTCTGCCATTGGACCGGTCGCGGGCACCGTTCGTAGCGTTAGCAGCACTCTACACGAAGCGCCGGAAACATGCAAATGGAGCGGCCGCAGGCGCTTCGCGCCTGCGGCCATTCGGTCTTCCTTAGCAAAACAGCGCGAACTCGCCGCTCGCGGACATATTCCTCACCGCCTGCAGCTGTGCTTGCACATGAGGTTGCGCGAGATACCGGTCGACATTCTCTCGACCAATACCGACTCTTCCGCCCCCTTCGCAAATCACGCCGAATTCTGGAACATCCTGACCGGTGATCCGGACGAACCACTTTTGGAGCCTCTTCCTCATGGTGTGCCTCCTTTCTTCCGCAAGAATAGCACAAAACCGCCCCTCAGGGCGGTTTTGTGTGTTCCCTTTCGGGAGCGTTAGACCATCTTGACGTCAATCGTCACACCGGAAGGAAGATTGAGGTTCGTGAGGGCCTCGATGACCTTCGGGGACGGATTCATGATGTCGATGAGGCGCTTATGGACGCGCATCTCGAACTGTTCGCGCGCGTCTTTGTGGACGAAGGTCGAACGGTTCACTGTCCAGCGCTTGATTTCGGTTGGAAGCGGCACGGGGCCGACGACGACCGCATCGAAGCGAGCTGCAGTATCCATAATCTGCTTCACCGAGAGATCGAGGATCTTGTGCTCATAGGCGCGGACGCGGATCCGGAGCTTGTGCTCCACGGGA
>Ga0172379_10002859_pt1 | contig 29144 bp, 28 predicted proteins | sample GrowelOW334metaG_FD_119756 | JGI IMG/M metagenome (GOLD analysis project Ga0172379, IMG submission 119756) | Groundwater microbial communities from an aquifer near a municipal landfill in Southern Ontario, Canada - Groundwater well OW334 metaG | ecosystem: Environmental > Aquatic > Deep...
ATATGCGTTCATCCGCGAGCCTGAAACAGACGCGGGGAAAGCCTAGAAAAAGCGGAAATCCTTCAATTCTTCGGCGAAGCCGGATTTTTCGCGCCAAATGCTGAATGATTCGTCGAGATGCTCTACCCATATCGCGCTTGCTCGCTCCGGGTCGTGGGCTTTGAAGGCATCGTACAAATCGTGACGGCGCTTGATGCTCCGGTCGATCCGGTTGGGAAGAACGAGGCGCATGACACGATAGCGGTCGAAGATTTCACGCTGGGCCCATACGCCTTCGAGGATTCTCGCCGATTTGCAGGCGGCGAAGGCGACTTCATTGAATTCCTTGATGAGGGGGAAGAGTGTTTCCAGCAGTTTGTCGCCGCTGAGAGATGCGTATGCTTTGTCGATCCTGCTCAAAAGGCTAGCTAGCTGGGACAGTTCGGTTTCATCGATGCGAATGGCGGAATACTTGAAAGCAAGCGTTTCGAGAGCCTTCCTGATAGTGAAGGAATGGGCGAGCTCGAAAGGGGAGATGCCCAATACCCTGTTCCCTTTCATCGGAATGCGTTGGATGTAGCCGTTGCTTTCGAGCTTCTGAAGCGCTTCCCTGGCCGGGGTTCTGCTTACGCCGAATTCCTCGGCGATTTCGGCGTCGGTGAACATGGCGTCGGCTTTGAGCTCCCCGTAGACAATGGCTTTCCTTAAATGCTCGTAGATGATTTCCCTCATTGGCTGGGCGCGGAGATCGGGCACTTGTTTCAACAAACTCATGGCAGCCTCCAGGCATTCCTTCCACGGGAAGGGTGCAAAGCTTTAAAAATATTCAGGATTCCGTATTCCGTATTCCGTATACAAGGTGTATAATAGACCAGGACTTTCGATCTGTAAAGTGCAAATCGATAAGCTCGAGGAGGATGAGGTGGCTGGGAAAAGTATTGTCGGTAAACTGATCGACTCTCATAAGGTGCGGAGTGGGGATAGTTCGGGAGGTCGCGGCGAAGCCCTTATCAAGATCGACCAGACACTGACCCAGGATACGACGGGAACCATGGCCTACCTTCAATTCGAGGCGCTGGGAGTGGACAGAGTGAAGACCGAACGATCGGTGAGCTATGTCGATCACAATGTCCTCCAGGTAAGCTTCGAAAATGCCGACGACCACAACTTCCTTCAGGATATAGCGGCCAAATATGGGATCATATTCTCGAGACCCGGGAATGGGATTTGCCATCAGGTCCATCTCGAGCGTTTCGGCGTTCCCGGCAAGACCCTTCTTGGAGCCGACAGCCATACGCCGACGGCTGGCGCCCTGGGGATGCTTGCCATAGGCGCGGGCGGTCTCGATGTCGCTTTGGCGATGGCAGGATTTCCCTTTTCCTTCCCAGAACCCAAGGTGCTTCGGGTGGAGCTTAAAGGGAAGCTTTCTCCCATGGTGAGCGCGAAGGATGTGGTGCTCGAGGTACTGCGAAAGCTCAGCGTAAAGGGAGGCGTCGGCAAGATCCTGGAATACGCGGGTGAAGGCGTGGCCACGCTCAGCGTGCCTCAGCGCGGGACTATAACGAACATGGGCGCCGAACTGGGCGCGACGACGTCGGTGTTTCCCAGCGACGAGGTGACGAAGCGTTTCCTCGAAGCCCAGGGGCGGGGCGCTGATTTCGCGCCGCTATCGGCCGATCCTGACGCCATCTACGACGAGGAACTTCTCATCGATCTCTCGACGCTCGAACCTCTCATCGCATTGCCGCATATGCCCGACAGGGTTGTGCCCGTGCGCGAGGTGGCGGGCTTGCCCGTGGACCAGTGCTTTATCGGGAGCTGCACGAATTCTTCCTATTATGACCTCGCGGTGAGCGCCGCCATCCTCAAGGGGCATCGCGTGGCGGAGAAGACAAGTCTGGTGGTCGGTCCGGGATCGCGCCAAACCTTCCTCATGATAACGAGGGACGGGATTCTCTCTGACATGGTGCAGGCGGGGGCGCGAATCCTCGAATGCGCCTGCGGACCGTGCATCGGGATTGGGCAGGCGCCGAGAACCGACGCGGTTTCGCTGCGCACCTCGAACCGGAATTTCGAGGGACGGTCGGGGACGAAGTCGGCGCGGGTGCACTTGGTCAGCGCCGAAACGGCGGCGGCATCGGCCGTACGCGGCGTCGTCACCGACCCCAGGGAATTCGCGGGGAGCGTATCGGTGGGCGGGCCGGAGCGCTTCATGGCCGATGACGGAATGTTCGTCTTTCCCCGGGCTTCGGGCGCCGAAGTCGTCGTGAGGCGAGGGCCGAACATCGCGCCCTTGCCGGTTTTTGAGCCGATCGCTGATAAAATCGAAGGCGAAGTCCTTCTCGCCATGGGCGACAATATCACGACCGACCATATCCTGCCCGCGGGAAGCAAGATCATGTCGTTGCGCTCGAATCTTCCCGCGATTTCCGAGTACTGCTTCTCGGCCATCGACCCCCATTTCGCGTCGAGGGCGAGGGCGGCGGGAGGGGGAATTGTCGTTGGCGGCGAAAACTATGGTCAGGGCTCAAGCAGGGAGCATGCCGCCCTATCGCCGCGATTCCTGGGTGTGCGCGCGGTCGTCGTTCTTTCCTACGCGCGGATCCACAGGCAAAATCTCGTGAACGCGGGCATAGTACCCCTTGTTTTCGAGAAGGCCGAGGACTTTAAAAAGGTTTCCCAGGGCGATAGACTTTCCATCGCCGATATCAGGGAAGGTCTCTCGAAGGATAGGTTCGAAGTGAGGAATGAGACCACGGGCGCCGTTTTCTTCGCGAGGCATGGGCTTTCAGGGCGGCAGGTGGAACTTCTCCTCGCGGGCGGGGCGCTCAACGCCGCGCGTCGCGAGCTGGCTGGCAAGTAAGGCCGGACGAGGAGGGCATATGAGCGGCGAAGCCTTTGGCTGGGAAGAGAGGGGCCTCGCGGGCCGGGCCGAGCTTTCGGCGCGTTCCGCGTTGCTCCGTTCACGGGGCCTCACCGAGCCGGGCGACGAGGATCTCATTCTTGGCCTCTTCGATGGAGAGCGGCTCGTCGCGACCGGGGCACTTGTCGGGCCTGTGCTGGAAGGCATCGCTGTTGCTGAAGGTGTCGAAGGTGAGGGAGCGGCGGTTGCCATTGTTTCATCGCTTATAAAACAAGCCGTCGGCCGCGGCATGAAGCAACTCTTTCTCTTTACCACTTCGCTAGAAGCCGGCCGATTCGAAGCGATGGGATTTTCTTTGCTCGCGTCGACAGGATCGAAAGGGGTGGCTCTTCTCGAATGGGGCATGGATGGCATCGAGCGCTGGCTCGAGGGGCTCAAAGCCCGCACCTTCGGGAAGCCAGACGGCGCGGCCGCCGTCGTCGTCAACTGCAATCCCTTCACGCTAGGGCACCGAGCGCTCATTGAGTATGCCGCATCCCAGGCGCCGTGGCTCTATATCTTCGTCGTGGAGGAAGATCGTTCGCTCTTCCCTTTCAAGGTTCGAATCGAGCTCGTTAGGAGGGGAACCGCCGATCTGCGGAATGTCACTGTTATTGAGGGCGGGTCTTATATCATATCCTCGGCCACCTTTCCAACCTATTTTATCCGTCCGACTGCGGCCAAGGGCGGCGCGTCGGAGCAAGCCGTGGAATTGCACGCGGCGCTCGACTTAGCTCTTTTCAGGCTGCACATCGCGCCGGCCCTCCGCATCACGGACCGCTTCGTGGGTACCGAACCATATTGCGCGACTACATTGATCTACAACAAGATGATGAAGGAATTATTGCAGGACCGCGATGGCGACGGTCCAGTGTTGCGCGTGCACGAGATGCCTCGTTTGGAGAAGAATGGAGAGCCGGTGAGCGCGTCCAGGGTGAGGGCGCTTATACGCGGTGGCGATCTGGATGCGACAAAGGAACTAGTGCCTCGAACAACATGGGAATGGCTCAGGTCGCGGGAAGCGGCGCCAATCCTGGAAAAGATAAGGAACAGCGATTCCCGTCATTGACGCAAGGCGGGCATTGTACAGGTATCGCAATACAGAGGAGGAATTCCCAATGGAAATAAGAAAATCGGCAACGGCGGGTACTCTCGAATCGAGCGATGTCCTCGTGACGGTCGCTCCAGGCTCGGGACCTGGCGTGGAATTCAAGGTTGAAAGCATCGTGATAAAGCAATTCGGCAAGAGGATCCGCAGCGTTACGGAAGAAGTGATCGCCGCGACCGGAATCAAAAACGCCGCTATCCATGTGCAGGACAGGGGAGCTCTCGAATGCACGCTTAGGGCGAGGCTGGAGACAGCGATCGCCCGCGCCGCCGAGAGTGCATGAGTAGTTCCGTCCTCGAGGCAAGAGAGGAGCGCTGGGCGAAAAAAATCGCCCTCGCGCGTGATCTTGCCGCCGACTCCTCGGGCAGGCCATCATCACTGGCTGTGCTTACCTTGCGCATGCCGGCTTTTCTCCGCATTTCCGGACGATTTTCCCCGAACGCGCTCTCAATGCATGCTTCTTTCGTTGCGCTGCTCCGAAAAAGGGGAATCGGAATTCTGCGCGAAGAGTTCCGGACGAGCGGCGATGGGCCTGAATCGTATATTTCGGTATCACTTGATCCCCTGGAACTCAAGCGCTTGGCTATTGAGTGGGAAACCACGCATCCCTTGGGCGATCTGGCGGATCTGGATGTCATGGATGCGAGCTCGAAACCTATAACGCGGTCTGATCTGGGTTTCCCTCCCCGAAAATGCTTGATCTGCGAAAACGAGGCCGCAGTCTGTTCCGCTGGTCAGCGCCATGAAGCGGCCATCATCGAAGCGCGCATCAATCAGATACTCCTTGCGTCGGAAAAGACTGATCGCGCCGTCGATTCAGCGATCGGCCGACTCGCTCTCACCGCGACGCTCTATGAAGCGACCGCCGCCCCCAAACCGGGGCTCGTCGATCCTCTTTCGCCCGGAGCCCATGGAGACATGGACTATCTGACTTTCCTCGCGAGCGCCGCCGCCCTCGGCCCCTGGTTTTCCGAATTCGCCAAGCTCGGCCGCCTTCACAAAGGCCAACCTCGCGATCTTCTTCCCGCGCTGAGGGAAGCCGGCAAGTTCGCCGAACGCGATATGTTCGCGGCGACGGGCGGCGTCAATACCCACAAGGGCCTCATCTTCTCGATGGGACTGCTCTGCGCCGCGGCCGGCCGCCTTCAGGCGGCCGGCCGCTCCCCCGACCCCGCCGCGTGCGTCTCCGAGGCGGCTGCCATCGTCCGCGGCATCTCGGAACGCGACTTTGCCTTGCTCGAACCACGCGCGGCCGCCGCAGCCGTTTCGATTGGTTCACGCGCGGCCGCCGCAGGCGCCCCGGCCGTTCAAGGCGCCGCAAGGGGCCTCGGAGCCGCAACTGGTAACCCCGAAGCCGTGGCAGATAACCCCGCGGCCGCATCAGCGCACACTCCCACTGTCGGCGAGCGTCTCTACCTCGCCTATGGCGTTCGTGGCATTCGCGGCGAGGCCGAAGACGGTTTTCCCGCCGTCATCGACCACGCGCTTCCGCGCCTTAAAGCCGGCCTCGCCGCGGGCCTTTCGTGGAACGACGCCATGATCGATTCACTTTTCGTTCTTTTCACGACCGTCGATGATACGAACGTACTCGGGCGAGCGGGGCGGGAAGGACTCAACTTCCTGCGCGCCGGAGCGGGACGCGTCCTTATGCTCGGCGGTATGACAACCCCCGATGGTCGAGGCGCGATCCAGGCCATGGACAAGCTGCTCGTCGAGAGAAATATCAGCCCCGGCGGTTGCGCTGACCTTCTCGCGCTCACCGTCTTTCTCGAACTGCTCGCGACGGCTGGCGATGCCGCGGCAGGCGGCGCATCCGCGACCGCTGGCACATCGGCGGCGGGCGGCGCCACCGCGGCAGGCGGCGCCACCGCGGCAGGCGGCGCCACCGCGCCGTCAAGCGCATAGCGTTTATTCGCGGCGGTCGGTACATCCGAACCAGCCGCCAGGAGGCAAACCATGACGAAATACCGCAAGCTTATCGCTCCCATCGAAGGCCATCGGATCGACATAGACCTCGATGGCTCCCTCAAGGTGCCCGACGACCCCATTATTCCCTATATCGAAGGCGATGGAGTCGGCGTCGATATCACGCCGGTGATGCGCAAGGTTGTGGATGCCGCGGTGGCGAAGGCCTATGGCGACAAGCGCCGCATCCAATGGCTCGAAATTTTCGCGGGAGAAAAAGCCCTGCCGATCTACGGGCCGGACGAATGGCTCCCCGAAGACACGCTTGCCGCCATCCGCGACTACAGAGTCGCCATAAAAGGTCCCCTCTCCACGCCGATCAGCGGCGGAATGCGCTCAATCAATGTCGCGCTCCGCATGAAGCTCGACCTTTACACTTGCATCCGTCCCGTCCATTATTTCCCCGGTGTACCCTCTCCCATGAAGCACCCTGAACGCCTGGATGTCGTCATATTCCGCGAGAACACCGAAGATCTGTATGCCGGCATCGAATGGAGGGCTGGAACGCCCGGAGCCCGCGCCGTCATCGAACTCGTCAACGCCACGCCCCATGAAGGCAAGCACATCGCCGATGTTGACGGAACCGCCATAGGCATCAAGCCCATAAGCATTGGCTGTTCCAAGCGCCTCATCCGCCGAGCGATCAACTACGCCATCGCCCGCGGCCTGCCTTCCGTAACCCTAGTCCACAAGGGCAATATCCAAAAGTTTACCGAAGGCGGTTTCAAGGATTGGGGGTACGAACTGGCCAGGGAGGAATTCGCCGAAACGACCGTCGCGGGGTGGGAGCCGGTGCCCGGCAAGATCGTGATCAAGGACGTCATCACGGATTCAATGTTCCAGCAACTGTTATTGCGGCCCGATGAGTATTCGGTGATAGCCACTACCAACCTGAACGGAGACTACCTTTCCGACGCCTGCGCCGCCCAAGTCGGCGGCCTCGGCATGGCGCCCGGCGCCAATATCGGCGACGAGGCCGCCATCTTCGAGGCGACCCACGGCACGGCGCCCAAATACGCGGGCCAGGATAAGGTGAACCCCGGCTCCCTCATCCTGAGCGCCGCTTTGATGTTGGAACATCTCGGCTGGATGGAGGCCGCCGACCTCATCGCCACGGGCATGACAGGCGCTATTTCGCGAGGTTTTGTCACCTACGACCTTGCGCGCCAGATGGAAGGTTCAACCCTCGTCTCCTGTTCGCGGTTTGGGGAGGCAATCGTCGAGAACATGGGCTAGGCCATGACAGAACAATCTCCCTACCTTCACAAGACTCAGTATTACGAAACCGACCAGATGGGTGTGGTCCATCATTCGAACTATATCCGCTGGTTCGAGGAAGCCCGCACCGATCTTCTTGAACGCGCCGGCCTCGGCTACGACAAGATGGAGGAGCGCGGCATCATGGTACCCGTGCTCGCCGTCTCCTGCGAATATAAGACGAGCGTCCGTTACGGGGAGAGCGTAGCGATAATTCCTAAGGTGGAAGTTTATACGGGTCTGCGTTTGACGCTCTCCTACCGCGTCATTGACGCCGAAACCGGCGTACTGCGCGCGACGGGCGAAACGCGGCACGCTTTCCTCGACCGAGGTTTTAAGCCCGCGCCACTAAAGCGAAACCATCCCGACGTGGATGAACTGATGAAAACACTGCTGTAGTGAATGAAGCGCTGGCGCGCCCGCCACATCAAGCCTTGTGCAGTCTCCTGCGCAGCTTCGCCGCGAGCGCGTCCGCTTCCTTCGAATACTCGCTGCTGTCGAACAGCATCTCCTCGGTCATGAGTACCGCGCCGCGGATTGACGAGCATATCTTGTACATCGCGTCATTCTTCTCGTCCAGGAAGAGGAGTTCCTCGGGAATCTTCCCGAGATTTCCCTCCCAGAAGCGATCGTCGTTGGGAATGGCGAATTTGGCGATGAGTCGCCGGTTGAAATCCAATTCATTCTTGTCGTCGTAGTTATCGGTGAGGTCGGCGGTTCCAACAAGGAAACCCTCCTGGAAATAAGGGCGCAGGGCGAGGGCAGGGCATGCGCTCAGCAGGCGTATGTTGATGATCTCCTGCTCGGAATTGATGGAAATCCCGTTGGGCATGTAGGGAAGGCCGAGCACATACACGAAAGCTTCCGCCGCGGATTTGTCGGCTTGGGCGAAGGAGCAGGCCACCCTCAGGGATTGGGTGACGTCTAAAAGCGGGGTTTCGTAGACTTCGTAATGTTGGATGAGTGACCACTGGATGTATTGCTTCCTGCGGATCTCGTCGGCCGCCCGTCGGTCGTAATTTTTGGTTTCCTCGACAAGGAGGGCGGAAATTTCCTTCAGCACGGCGAAATCGTATTCCAGCTTGGCTTTGGAAATGACATTTTTCCGGTAGAGCGATGGATAGAGGCTGGAAGCTCCCGCCTTGTTCCGGTGATCCCGCGACTGGCCCCGAAAAAAGAGAAGATTATCCCTGTTCAAGTACGAAAGCTCGGCGACAATCTTGACCAATTCGTTATAGCTCGGAATGGGAAAGGCATCCTGCCGCGCCACCGAGTCCCCGAAATGCCGCTTGAGTGCCTCTGAAAGCTGGGGCGTCGCTTCTCGCATTGTTCACTCTCCCTGAATACGATTACATCATGCCTTACGCCCTTTCGATAGTCTACCGCACATGTTTTGCCGCGCTTCGGCCATCAATTTCCGCCCGCTCAGCGGCAAAAGTCGCGCTTTGCCTGCCGAGCGAAAAAAACTTCTTTTTTTTGTTGACAGCTTTTAGGAATGGATTTATGATTCGCTTGTGTGAAAGAACTTGCTGAAAAGAATTTCAGGAGCGAAAATGTACGAATACGGGCTGATGATGAAAGTGGCCGAGTTCTACTACTACAAGAAACTCTCACAGAAAGCCATCGCCGACAACCTCGGCATATCCGTACCCACCGTATCCCGCATTCTCAACGAAGCATTGCTCTCCGGCCTCATCAAAGTGACCATCGTGGACGTCGATCAGAAAACCTCTAACCTCGATCAACGGCTGAAGGAAAAATTCGGCATCAAGGATTCGATCATCATCAATCCGCCAGCTTCCTCCAATCCTGAATTCCTGAAGAAGTTGCTCGGCAAAGCTGCCTGCGAGTATGTGGTAGGAGCCGCGACGCCTGGAACTCTGGTGGGCCTCGGGCCGGGAAGCACGATGTTCGAATTCGTCGAAGCCATCGATCCCAAAAAGCAGGTCCCCGGCATAACCCTTGTCCCCCTCATGGGCGGCTGGGGTTTCGGCGGCCTCGCCTATGAAGTGAATCGACTTGTGAGCACGGCGGCGGCCTCGCTGCACTGTGAGTTTCATCTTATGCCTTGCCCCGCCCTCGTGAGTTCAGAGGAATTACGGAATACCTTGATGCGCGAGCCTCTCATCGAGGAAATCCTGAGACTCTGGGATTCCATTGATATCGCGGTATTTTCGCTCGGCGGTGAGGTGGAAACCGGCAACTATCCGCAATTGCGCAAGAATGAAATCGTCCTCCCGGGGGCTAAGAAAAGCGGGGCGGTCGGGGACCTTCTCGGCCGCTTCATGGACCGCTCGGGGGCTTTTCTCGATATTGACGTCAATAAACGGATGGTGTCGATCCCTCCGCAGAAATTGGCTGCGGTTCCCCTGCGCGTCGGCATTGGAGGAGGGAACGCGAAAATTAGGATTCTTCATGCCGCGCTCAAGGCCGGCTTGATAAACGTGCTGGTGTCCGATGCGACTACCTGCGAAGCAATTTTGGATATGGAGGACTCTATCGATGAGTGAAAAATTCCCTGTTCTCGAAAAATTAGTGGCCGTCAATAAGCCGGTATTCGGTATGGTACATTTCCCTGCTCTCCCCGGAACGCCTATGTTCGAGGCTGCGGGTGGACTCAATAAGGTGTACGAAACCGCGCTCCGCGACGCCGAAAGCCTGGCCGAAGCGGGCTTCGATGGTTTCATGTTCAGCAACGAGGGAGATAGGCCTTATCTTGCCGATGTCTCCAAGTACACGGTGGCGATCATGTCTCGGCTCGTGTCCGACATCGCTGGCAGGTTCAAGAAACCCTTCGGCGTGTCGGTGCTCGCCGACCCAATGGCGGCGATCTCCGTCGGCGCCGCTGTCGAATCGAGTTTTGTGCGAATCTTCCTTTCCTGGGTCTACGCCTCCGACTGGGGCCTCGTGAGTCCCGACGCTGGCGCGCTCCAACGCTATAGGGCACAGTTCAGCCCGGCACCGGCTGTCTTCGCCAATGTGTCCGGCCACACCGCTCCCTTGGGCGATCGTAGCATCTACGACATCACCCGCGGCGCGATCAAGTTCGGCCTCGCGGACGCCGTCTGTCTCGCCGGGACCACGGCCGGCAGCGAAATCGATCTGGCCGAGATCAAGCAAGCCAGGGACGCGGCGGCGGGGGATACTCCTGTCGTCATCGGCACGGGCGTGTCGATCGGCAATATCGACAAGATGTTCGCCCTTGGCGATGCCTTCATCGTCGGCACATCGCTCAAGGAAGGCGGCGACACCTTCAAGCCCATCGATCCCGCGCGGGCAAAGGCCTTCATGAAAAAATTCAAGACGATGAGAGGGTGAATGCCATGACCTGTCTTCGAACGGAGGGAATAACCAAGGAATTCCCGGGAGTACTCGCCCTCGACCAAGTGGATTTCGAACTCGCCAAGGGTGAGATCCATGCCCTGGTCGGGGAAAACGGCGCGGGGAAATCCACGCTGGTAAAGGTACTCGCGGGCGTCTATAAGCCCAGTTCAGGCAGGATTTTCGTCAATGAAGCCGAAGTGTCATTCGCTTCCCCGCGCGACGCGGCTCCCTATATAGGGGTGGTCCACCAGGAAAGGGAACTCGTGCCCTTCTACTCGGGAACTGCCAACCTCTTCCTTGGCCAGGAAATGAACAAAGCAGGCTTTCTCAGCAAACGTGAGATGAGAGCGAAGGCACTAGAATTCATGAAACGCTATGATCTCGACCTGGATATGGACAGCCCTGTCTCTCTTTTGGGAAGCGGCATGCAGGAAATGCTGACAATCCTGAAGATACTTTTCCGCTCCCCCGACATCGTCATTTTCGACGAGCCGACGGCGCCCTTAAGCGTGAAGGAATGCGAAGTCCTCTTCAGGCTCATCCGCGACCTAAAGGCAGCAGGCACTTCGATCATCTATATTTCGCATCACCTTCCCGAAGTCCTCGATTTGGCGGATCGCATCACCGTTTTAAGGAATGGGAAAATAGTCGCGACGGTGGACAAAGCTTCGGTGAGCGAGGCGGAGATCATAAAGCTGATGATCGCCAAGGACTTGAGCCAACAGTACCCGAAGATAGAACTCGAACCCGGGCAGGAAGTGATCAGCGTCGAGTCGCAGGCAGAGCCGGGCGGCCGGGCGCGGAAGTCCGGATTTTCGATACGGGCCAAGGAGATTGTGGGGTTCGCCGGCCTTGTTGGATCGGGCAGGTCCGAACTCGCGAAGCGGATATTCGAAGGAGGTCCGGAGGGACGCTACAAAGTGAACTTAGCGGGGATACCCTTCGCGCCCAAGAGTCCGAAGCACGCCATCGCGAATGGCATCGTCATGATTCCCGAGGACCGACGGGGAGAGGGGCTCATCACAAGTTTCGATGTGGGCGCCAATCTCGCCCTCCCGCGGCTTTCCCTGCTTTCGAAGTTCGGCTTCAGGCAGGAAAAGAGGATCCGGCAGAGAAGTGGGCAGATCATCGGCGATCTTGCCATCAAGGTGTTTTCGCAAAATCAGATCGTGAGTACCTTGAGCGGCGGCAACCAGCAGAAAGTATCCCTTGGCAAGTGGTTCGACGCTGACGCGAAGCTCTGGATTTTCGATGAGCCCACCCAGGGCATCGATGTTGAAACAAAGAGTGAAATCTATCTCATCATGCAACGCTTGGCATCCCGCGGGGCGGGTATCTGGTTCATAAGTTCGGATTTGCGCGAATTGGAAGCGATAGCCGACAGGATACTCGTCATGCATGAAGGCGAAATCGTGGGGAAATTCGCGCGTCCCTTCCAAACCGAGAAAATTCTCGAAGCCATGTTGGGCAATCAAAAAAATGAAGAGGTGCACGCATGAACGTGAATAAACTTCTGACGCGCTATGGCACGGTGGCGGCGCTTTGTCTTCTCTTTCTTTTGTTCTCCATCGGTGTCCAGGGATTCTTCGATTACGGCAACATCATCAACATCCTGACGCAGATCGCCCTGCTGATGATCATCGCGCAGGGGTTCACGATGGTGCTCACGGTCGGCGAGCTCGACCTTTCCTTCGCGAATGTCGCGAGCCTCTCGAGCGTCATCGTGGCGGGTCTCATCATCAAGGGTGTGAATCCCATTCTCGCCATTCTCATCTGCCTCGCGGGCGGTGTGCTTTTCGGGCTCGTGAACGGCACGCTCGTGACGAAGGTAGGGATTCCCTCCCTCATCACGACCCTCGCGACCGGCATCGTGGCGAACGGCCTCATCTACATGTACACGAAGGGAGTGTCCTTCTACTCCGGCTTGCCCAAAGGTTTCCTCTATCTCGGCCGGGGAAGGATAGGGCCCATCCCCGTTCTCGTTCTCATCATGCTCGGCATTCTCGCCATCTGCCACATCTTCATCAACAAGACGGTCGTTGGCTCGAATTTGCAGGCTACGGGTGGAAATCCCGCGGCGGCCAGGCTGGCGGGGATCAATACCCGCTTCTACAAAGTACTGGGTCTCGTGCTCGGCAGCTTCGCGGCGGCTCTCGCTGGAATCCTTCTGACATCAAGACTGGGAGCAGCGAACCCAGAAGGCGCGGGTGGCTTTCTTATGGAAGGCTTCGCCATCGTGCTGCTCGGGCAGACCGTTTTCACCGTCGGCAGACCCAGCCCGATAGGCACCTTTGTCGGCGCCCTCATCATCGGCGTGCTCAATAACGGTCTCACCCTGCTCGGAGCGGAATACTTCGTGCAGGATATCGTGAAAGGGCTCATCATAATTCTCGCGGTGGTTATTTCATCCATTCAATCAAAACGGATGGGTGCCTGACATTCACGTCAAGGAGGTACGATGTGAAAAAGACAAGACTGATTGCGGTTGCCGTGCTTTTCGCGCTCGTGTTCGTTGCTGCGGGATTCGCCCAGGGAATCACGGTGGGATTCATCGCCACCAATTTCTCCAACGAAGCCACGTCGAGGGCGGCCAACGCTTTCGAAAAGTACGCCAAAGCCAAAGGCTGGACGCCCATCATGCTGAACTCGGCCGGCTCCGTTAAGACCCAAGGCGACCAACTCCAGAATCTCGTCCAGAGAAAGGTAAAGGCTATCGTGCTATCGCACGCCCATCCCCTCGAGGTTCAGGACTCGCTCAATGAGGCGTTCAAGGCTGGCATCCCCGTCATCACGATCGATTCCGGCTATGTTGACGGCGTCGTAGCAGATATCACCGCGGACAATTTCACGATGGGCGCCAAAATATCTACCTATTTCATGGATAGTCTCGGCGGCAAGGGCAACATCATCGTCATAAAGTTCGAGAAGCACTTCGGGACGAGACGCCGCGGCAAGGTCTTCGACCAGGTTCTCTCCGAATATCCCGGCGTGAAGGTTTTGGGCGAATATACCATAACCTCTCCCGCCACCTATCTGGCTGACACGAGGAACGCGATGGAAACCTTCGCGACCAGGTTCAAGGACCAGATCGACGGCGTATGGTGCGCCTTCGACGCCCTCGCCTATGTGGCGGGCGACGTCATCCAGGAACATGGGCTCAAAAATGTCATTATCACTGGTGTTGATGGCAACAACGCTACCTTCGATCGGATCAAGGAAGGAAAGATGACGGCGACGATCGCCCAGCCCTTCGAGGATATGGCCGCCAAAGCCGTTGACCTCATCGACAAGATCGTCGTGAAGAAGATCCCGGTCGCTGTAGCCGCTCCGCAGAAAATCATCTATATGGACGCGCCTCTGGTCGACAAGAGCAGCCTTCCCTGATCCCCGTCAATACTCGATACTATAGAGAAGCCGGTCCGAAAGGACCGGCTTGATCCGCGAGGTTCAAGGACGGAAAGCGAATGGATATTTTCCTCGGTATCGATGTCGGTACGACATCCATCAAAGCGACGGCCATCAACGAGAGCGGAGTCATCCTCGCCACGGCCCAGGTTCCCTGCGTCATGCAGACCCCGAAGCCAGGCTATTTCGAAATCGATGCTCCCGTTCAATGGAGGGGCGGCTTTCTCAAGGCGCTCGGCATCCTGGGCGGGGATGTTGTCGCCAGTGCCAGAGCGATCTGCGTAAGCTCGGTGTGCGCGAGCTTCGTGCCTGTGGACGAGACGGGACTCCCGCTCAGAAATGCCATCATGTATGGCATCGATACGCGCGCGGCGCCGCAATTCGAGCGATGGAACCGCGATTTCGCGCCCGAACGGCGTTCCGCCATCGCAGGCAATAGTTTTACGAGTCATTCCGTCCTGCCGAAGATCCTTTGGCTCAAGGAAAACGAGCCCGAAATCTACGCTCGGACAGCCCAATTTGTCGAAAGCTCCAATTACATCACTTCCTTCCTGACCAGCCGCTACGCATGGGACCGTCCAAGCGCGGCGGGGGGCCATATGATCGATGTGGAAAGGGGTGAGTATCCTACCGCTTTTCTGAACGAAGTCGGGATCGACAAGGCGAAACTTCCGCCCCTTTCCTATCCTCTCGACATTCTTGGCGAAGTGACGGCTGACGCGAGCGCGGCGACGAGAATCCCCATGGGGGCTTCTGTCCTCGTTGGTGCCTGTGATGTCAACGCCGAGGCTTTCGCTTGCGGCGCATTCGACCCAGGTAGTCTTCTCCTCGTCTATGGCTCGACCCTTTCGACTCTGTTCACCATCGATTCGTTCAAAACGCTCCCCGGGTTCCTGACCGGCCCCTCGGTCCTAGCTGGCACCTATCGCCTGGGGGGAGCTTCATCCTCGGGCGGCCGCTACCTCGATTGGGTGAGGAAGACTTTGAATATTGAATTGCTTTCGGATCCGGCCACGGATATGGGGCCGACTGGTCTTCTCATGCTTCCCTTCCTGGATGGCGCGCGTATCCCTCATCAGAATCCAGACTACAAGGTGCTCTGGTACGGAATGGATAGTTCCACGACGAGACAAAACCTTTGGAAGGCGGCAATGGAGGCGATGGGATGCGAGTTGTCGGTTTTGCTCCAGCGTTTTTCCGAAGTTGCCCGGCTTCCCACCTTCGCCTATGTTACTGGCGGATTGGCTTCAAACGCGCAATTTCTTCGTGTTGTCTCCGATATATCCGGTTTGGCTTTGCGGCATTTTAAGGATGTGAACGCGGCTTTTGGCGATGCTTTGATGGCTCTATCATCGGCGAAGGATTTGGAGCACATACGGGCGATTCTCGATGATCGCAGGAAAAATCCTGCCAATGTCGAAGATATTGAGCCCGACCTCCCGAAATTCGCCCAGTACGATACAATGAGGCGGCAGTATCAGCTCGCCGCTGAATTGATTTCAAAACTGGTTTGAGGACCTCGAAAACGAAACTTTTGCTTTAGGGCAGTTCTACGAAAACCTCCGTGCCCTTGACTTCAACCTTATAACTTTTGGCGTCCTTCACATTCATTTTCAAAAATAGAATCTTGGCCGGCCCCAGGTTTTTCCCCGTGGCGATATCGAACATCGCTCCGTGATTAGGGCATTTTATCGTCGTTCCATCCAGCGTGCCGCCCGACAGCGAACCGCCCATGTGAGGGCATCGATCGGCCAACGCGTAAACCTTATCCCCCGCTTTGGCGAGCATGATGTCCACCCCTTCGCCCTTCACTTTCAGCGTGCCTCCCGCTGGAATGTCAGCGAGCTTGGCGACCGAAACTAAACTCATGGCAGCCTCCTTTATACAACGATTTCCGCGATGAAAGATTCGACATCCTTTTTATTTCGGGCAATTCGCAGGTTTTTCCCTTCAACCTGGAGTCGTTCGATACAAGCCGAAATCTTCACGATCTGCTTCCTGTTCCATGCGAGAAGATCGATCAGGCTCTTGAGATTTTCGATTTTGTTCTCACGGTCCTTTCCGAGCTTCCTCCGGATGAATCTCATGATGATCCTCTTCCGCAGCTCGCGCAACCCTACATCAAGGTACAAGATGACATCGGCTTCATCGATCCCCTGCCGCGGCCATTCCACATAGGCGCCTTCTATGATCCAGGATTCGCGCGCGAGCACTGAATTGAGCAGGGCGTCTCTTTCAGCGGCTGGTCTTTTTACGCCGTAGTTTTTCCCATTGTTCACCCAGAACAGGTCGTCCAGGTTTGTCATCTCTAGACCCAGGTTGAGTCCGATACGTTTCGCCAGAGTCGTCTTGCCCGATCCCGCAGCGCCGATAATGAAAAGTTTCACGTTCGTTCCCGCTCCCCTCGCTTGCCGGGCCTCATCGAGAGAAGATCCCCCGCGACTTCAAGGCCGGCGAGTTGGGAATCGGCTTTGAAGATCAAGGCTCCCCGACGTGAATATCTGACCGCGAGCCGGCTGTCCACCGCTTCGGCGATGCGGCGGGAGAGCAGCCCGGCGACAGGAGCCCGGAGGATTCCGCCGCGGGACCTCGTCACGCTGATCTCTAGCGATTCGTCGGGGACTTTGCCGCCGTGGGAGCGCGCGCCGCTGACCTTCGCTTCGCGGCTCGAAGGTCCGCGGGATATCACGCAGTCGACCCTCTCATCGGTCACCGACAAAGACTCGATGCGCGACCCATTGTAGGTGGCAAACAAATGCTTGTCGCCGCCATGGGAGAATGCGCAGAGAAACCCCCTGAACGATGATCCGAGCCAAGGGATTTTAGCCACCGATAACATCAGCGAATCACCACGGCAGGGGAAATCGTTCGATTGCGTCCAAATCCAGGATTCAGGCATCGAGCGGCCCCAATCCTTTTCGATATAGCCCCTGCCGTCGCCGATCGATACCGAGCGTCCATCCACTTCGAGGCGGCCATCCACCCGGTGATCAAGACTCACGAGGCCATGGTTGCACTCCATTCCCGGCATGAAGGTGAAAGGACCCATCACTCCTGGGCTCCAGAACGGGAACTTCATGATGGAGAACGGCCCATAGGTGAAGGCTCCCATTATGCGCGATTCTCCGTCGGCGAGATCGAATTCGATACCTTTGTCGGTGAACCGATTCTTTCCCACCTGTATATCGAGCCCCGCCTCGGCGGCATGGAATTCTTCCGCGGGGTACTGGAACCACCACGATCTTCCCGTCTTGCCCTCGATGACCTGTATGAATGCGTAACCTGTTCCCTTTTCGCTGCCGAAAGCGATACCGGGGATGAATGACCAAACGCCTTCATCGCTTCCGCCTGAATGCTTGAAATACCAACCCTCGAAATAATCGCGTTTTTTGCCTCCCCCTTGGAATGAAGCGGGTGACCAAAGATTCCTCATCGACGATGCTCCTTTGACTCCGAGAAGGGAGAAGAAATGGGCGAGGCTCTATGTGGATCAAAGATAACAATTCGCTTCCATCGGTTCAATGGTGAGCCAGGTACGTCTTTTCCGGGCTTTGACAAAAAAGCAAAATATGTTAGAGTGTGTCGGAAATGCTAATCGGAGATGGCAGTTTTTCGGCCTGGGACTAATGCCGGAAAGAGGAGTAATCCCATGAGAGTCAATGAAATGAAGAGTCTCGTCATCGGAGATTTAGTGGCGAGAATACCAATAGTGCAGGGCGGAATGGGCGTGGGAATCTCGCTTTCGGGACTCGCCGCCGCGACCGCCAACGCGGGCGGAATAGGGGTGATAGCTGCGGCGGGCATCGGCCTCCTTGAGCCCGATGGATTCACCGATTTCCTGGGAGCGAATATTCGCGCCCTTCAACGGGAGATCAGGAACGCCCGCGCCCATACCAAGGGGATCCTCGGCGTCAACATCATGGTCGCGCTCACCAATTTCGCCGACATGGTGAGAACGTCCATCGAGGAAAAAATCGATATCATCTTCTCTGGCGCGGGCTTGCCGGTGAACCTGCCCGAATATCTGAAAGGCAGCACGACGACGAAGCTCGTACCCATCGTTTCCTCCGGGCGCGCGGCGACTCTTTTAGCCAAGCGCTGGCTGGATAAATACAACTACCTCCCGGACGCCTTTGTCGTGGAAGGCCCCATGGCCGGCGGCCACCTCGGCTTCAAGGCCGAACAGCTCGACGATCCCGCCTACGCCTTAGAGAAAATCGTTCCCGAAGTGATAGAGGCCGTACGCCCCTTCGAGGAAAAAACCGGAAAGAAAATCCCCGTCATCGCGGGAGGCGGCATCTACACGGGCGCCGATATCCGCCGCTTCATCGAGATGGGCGCCGCGGGCGTCCAGATGGCGACCCGCTTCGTCGCCACCGAGGAATGCGACGCTTCGCCCAAATTCAAGGAAACGTATATGGTTGCCTCCAAGCCTGGGGATCTGGAGATAATCAAGAGCCCGGTCGGAATGCCGGGAAGGGCGATCAGGAACAAGTTCCTCGACGACGTCGAGCTAGGGGTGAAAAAACCTTTCGCTTGCCCCTACCACTGCATCGTAACCTGCGACATAGAGAAAGCCCCCTACTGCATTTCCCTCGCCCTGCTGAACGCACAGAAGGGCAGGCTGGACAAAGGCTTCGCCTTTGCGGGCGCCAATGCCTGGCGGACGGAAAAAATCGTCAAAGTCCAGGAGCTCGTCGACGAACTTGTAGACGAGTACGCGGCTTCAGGGAAATAGACCCGGCGATCGTTTCATGGAAGCAGATCTCTGGATAATCGCAAATTCGCGAAAATCGCGTCACGCTGCGGCGGCGGAATAGCGGCCGCCGTGGCGAATTCCGGCCATCGGGCGACAACTTCATGCACTTCCCTGGTGATGCTTTCCGCCTTCCCTCGTTTCAGCCCAGCGGCCGCGGCGACTGCTTTTAGGTCGCTCCACGCGAAGCCTTCGCGGCGTCCGTTCGCCGTCATTTGGTGCATGCCTGTCCATAGGCTCGATGGCCGGTAGCTGTAGGTCAAGTCATAGGCGGGAGAGAGCGCCCATTGTCCCTGCCTATCCATCAGGAACGCGATGTTCTTGACATGATCATCCTGGTTGCGCGCCATGATATTGAACACCATCCTGCGGAATTGCTGTTCGGTGGCATCCATGCCGGCGCCCAGCGACCGGATCGCGCCGAAGGCTTGTTCGTAGCTGTGGGCGCCGGCGGTGTTGTAGTCGAAATGCGCGAGGGCGCCCAGGGACTGCATATGCAGTTTTTGGCCATCGGGTTTTCTGTCGAAGCGCTTGGTCATAAAATGTCGCCGGCCATTTTCCTCAAGCAGCCTGCATTCGGTCATGGTGATCCCCGCCGCCGCGGCCATGAGATGATACGCGTACTCGATGGCACCAAATCCCTTTGGGTCATCCAGATCCTTGTCCCGATTGGATTCCACTCCGTCGAATTTTATAAGCCAGTACCCGAAACCTAACGGAGCCTGGACCTGGCCTGACCGCACCTCGTTCGTTCCGGGGTTCCACGCGATTACCGCCTTGGCCCGGGCGCCTCCCGCCGAAGTTCCTACCCGCAGTATCTGGCTCAAGGCTGCCTTGTCGCTTTGATCGTTGGCAAGGACGACCTGGAGATTTGTCCTCTCGGTTAGGACTTGCGAGGCAAGGCTTACCAGTTGCTCCACATCGAGCAATTGGGAATGCTTTATCTCGGGACCAGTGGAGGGGAGAAATTCCAGGGCTCCCATTCCCCGCTTTCCCGTGTAGCATAAGCGCTCCACCGCGTTGAAAGACTCGGCGCTTCTGCCTTGCCGGCTGAGCCAGCTGTCAATTAGCGCATTGCCGAACCGATCGGGAAGGGAATCCGCCAGCAATCCAGGCAGCCCATGGAAGGTTTCATGCGGCAAGGAAGGAAAGCTGTACACGCGGGAGGAGAGAGGCATGACAAGTGGCGATAGCTCGATCCCGCTGGCCAAGAAATCATCGCTATATTGGAATTGAGCTGTTGTTTCGCCATCCGGAAGCGAGGCCGCGCCGATGCGCGTTCCCCAAAGCCGGACTTCCACTACAGTGTTCATCGCTCGTCCCCCCAGGTCCAAGCGCCTTTTTGCTTGCGCTCGGCGCGGGAAGGGGACGCCCGCTGACGGATCTTTCCACCTTCTTCGAGCAGCTGCATGGGCTGAAGCTCTTCTTGCGGCATGATTAGGTTGAGGTTTTCAAGGAGGCCTAAAACCCGCAATGCTCTGATCAGGCTTATCAGCTGTACCGATTCACCTGCCTCGATGCGTTCCACCGTGCGCTTTCCTATCGCGGCGCGCTCGGCAAGGTCGGCTTGGGTGAGGGATGAGGCGATCCGGATTCCCGATAGTCTTTTCCCCAGCTCAGCTAAAACGGCGGAATCCGATAGATCGTTATTCAGTTTCACTGCGATCTCCGATACTAATCTATTCGCATTATACTGCGAGTTATGGCGAAATTCAATGATAATTCGTCATTATTTGCGAATAGATTGTCGGAGCTGCGATAAGACCTGTGCTTACAATTCCATGTGCATCGCGGCGCGCACTTCCGTGAGGGTGGCGATGGCAGCGGCGCGGGCGCTTTCGATGCCCTGGATAAGGACCGAGCGTATGTATGCCGGGTCGGCCTCGAGCCTCGTCCTCTCCGCGCGCAGAGGGCGCAGGTATTCGTTAAGCGATTCAGTCAGGATCCGCTTGAGGGCGCCCGATCCCTGATCCCCGATCCGGGCGGCTATGTCCGCGGGCGCCTCGCCCGTGCAGAGGGAGGCGATGAGGAGAAGGTTGGACACTTCGGGACGTTTCTCGGGATCGTAGGTAATGTGGCGCTCGGCGTCCGTTTTCGCCTTTTTGATCAGGGATGCCGTTTCTTCCGCCGAGGCGCAGAGCATGATCGCGTTGCCCCTGCTCTTGCTCATCTTCTGGCCGCCGTCGAGGCCCAGGATAGTAGGCGCGGCGCTCAACAGGGCTTGCGGTTCGGGGAAGACGGGCTTGCCCGCCGCGAAGCGCTCGTTGAAGCGGCGCGCGATCACCCGGGTCAGCTCCAGGTGGGGCAGTTGGTCTTTGCCGACGGGAACGGTGTTGCCCTTGCAGAAGAGTATGTCCGCAGCCTGGTGTACAGGATAGGTGTACATGCCCGCGGTGATGTTCTTCATGCCCGAGGCGGCGATTTCTTCCTTGACGGTGGGATTGCGATTGAGCTCCGCGTTCGTCACGAGGGTGAGGAAGGGGAGGAGGAGCTGGTTCAGTTCGGGCACGTGGCTGTGGGGAAATATGTGCGTGTTCACGCCCGGCACGATACCCGCGGCGAGGTAGTCGATGGTCAGTTCGCGGGTATTCTCGGCTATGGCTTCAAAAGTTTCGCGATCGGTCAGTACCTGATAGTCCGCGATGACGATGTAGGTCGTGACCCCGAGTTTCGAGAGACGCACGCGGTTTTGGAGCGAGCCGAAGAGATGCCCGATATGGAGGCGTCCAGTAGGCCGGTCGCCGGTGAGTACCCGGTAGCGCTCTGGGTGAACCTGAATGTCGGCTTCGATCGCCTTGCTTTTCTCGACGGCTGCATCGAAGGATCCATACTCCATCTGGTCGGACATTGTGTACTCCTCGCCGGCTAGAGTAGAACGCTTTCCCGTCCTTTTTCAAGTCGCCGGGCCGATCGATGTGGGGCTTGCTCCATCTTCGACCGAAATCGCGCAAAAAATCGTGAATTGAGGCTTGACGCCAGCCGAGACCAGCCCTACCATTTTGTGTATTGGTACGGCTATGAACAAATGTTCAAAAGCTAGTAGTCCAACGGAAAAAAGGAGGGAGCGAGATGGGTAGCTATTTCGACAAAGAGGTTTCTAGACGGGACTTTTTGAAACGCGCCGCGTTCTTGGGCGCCGCTGGCGTGGTTGGCGCTTCGTTCGCCGCTCCCCTGGCGAAAGGCTTCGCGCAGGAAGTCACCAACACGGCGGCAATGCGATTCCAGCCATCCTGGATACCCGATGTCCAGAACGGCGGCGTGTACGCGGCCATTTACGAGGGCTATTACGCCAAAGAAAAGCTTTCCGTGAGCATACTGCCCGGCGGCCCCGGCATCCTGGGCGGCGCGGTCGTTGATTCCGGCGGCGCCGAGGTCGGCGAAATGGCTTCCTCAGTCGATATCGTGAAAGCGGTCAGCCAGGGCATGAAGCTCAAGACCTTCGCCACCGTGTTCCAGAGAAGCCCCGCTGGTCTCGCTTATATCAAAACCTATCCCGACGGCCGAAAAGGCGAGGATTTCTCGGCTGGGCTCCCCGCCCTCAAGGGCAAGCGCATCGGCATCACGGGCGGCAGCAACCTGCCCTGGAGAGTCATGTGCGCAAAGGCCGGCATGGACCCCGACAAGGATTTCCAGATCGTGAGCACGGGATTCGATCTTTCCCCCCTTCTCGACGGAACGGTAAAGGCGATCTGGTGCTTCCTCACCAACCAGCCCGGCATGGTCCGCGGCATGGGGTATGATCTCGGCGTCATCGATTCCTACGAGTGGGGCTACAAGGTTCCCGGCAACTTCCTCATCGCGAAGCCGGCCTTCCTCAATGACCGCCTGGACCTCGCCACGAGATTCCTGCGCGCCACGAAGAAGGGTTGGGAATTCACCAACACCGACAAGGGCGGCGCCTCGGTCTGCGAAAAGATCACGAAGGTGCTGGCGCCCAACTATGGAACGAAGCTCGCCCAGCAGATCGCCCAGTGCAAGGACCAAATTCCCTTCATGGAATCCGAGCTTACCAAGAAAAAAGGCCTGCTCGCCATAAACCTGCAGGACTGGGAAAACGCGATCAAGATCATGGCGGACATCGGCGAACTCGAGAAGATCCCCAAGGTCGAGGATTTCGTGACGACAGCGGCCTTCGACCGCATCTGATTTTCCCTGGGCGCCTTGCCCGTCATTTCGATTTCTCACGGAGGGCCGCATGAGCAGCGTCATATTGAGAGATGTGTCGAAATCCTTCGTCATCAACGGCGAACGGTTCCAAGCCTTGAAAGGCGTCAGCTTCGAGGTGGGCGATCACGAGATCGTCTCCCTCATCGGCCCCTCGGGCTGTGGAAAATCGACGCTGCTCAGGTTGATTGGCGGCCTTCTGCCCCGGGATTCCGGGGAAATATCGGTATGCGGGCTGACACCGGGCGAGGCGCGCAAGCAGCAGAAATATTCCTTCGTCTTCCAGGACGCCGTCCTTTTCCCCTGGCGCTCCGTGATACGCAACGTCCAGCTCCCGCTGGAAATTAACAAGACGGCGGGCGATCACAAGGCGGCGAGGCGCAGGGCGGCGGAAATGCTCTCTCTCGTGGGCCTCCAGGGCTTCGAGGAGGCTTCGCCGAACCAGCTTTCGGGCGGCATGAGGCACCGCGTTGCCCTGGCGCGCGCTCTCATCATGAGCCCCCCTCTCATTTTCATGGATGAACCCTTCGCCGCCCTGGACGAGATAACCAGGGACAGGATGAACATCGAAACGCTGAGGATTTGGAGCGAGACGAAAGCGAGCATCCTCTTCGTGACGCACTCCATTGAGGAAGCGGTCTTCCTGTCGGATCGCGTCCTCGTCTTTTCGACGCACCCGGGCGAGCTGCTCGCCGATATCCGCATCGAGCTCCCGAGGCCGCGGGTCCTGGAACTCAAGCAGGATGCCGCCTGCTTCAAGTACACCAATGAAATACGACAGATCCTCGCCCAATCGCTGCGGCATCTCATCGAGGGGGAGGACGCGGCCGAATCGACGACCGCCAACGCGAGCGCCTGCTCGGGGGGTACCCCATGACGGCTTCCCTTTCCCGGGCCGGGGCTCCGAAAACCCCTCTCACGCCCGCAAAAATTCTCTCGGCGGCCCTGCCTTGGATCGTCATCGGGGGACTGCTCTGGATGTGGGAATTCCTGATCGGCGATTCCCTCGCCTTTGTCCTGCCCCGACCCAGCCTCATCGTGAAGCAGATCTTTCTGGTCTTCCCCCTCCTGGCGAGGAATATGGGATCGACCATATCGAACGCGGTATTCGGTTTCGCGGCGGGAAGCGCCTTTGGCCTCGCCTGCGCCGTGGCCTTTGTCTACAACGCGACCTTCGCCAAGACCGTCTACCCGCATACCCTGATTTTGCGAAGTCTGCCCCTTATGGCCCTGCTCCCGATCCTGAATGGCATTCTCGGCACGGGCGCGGCGTCCAAAATCACCATCGTCGCCCTGGCATCCTTCTTTCCCGTCCTTGTCAACGCGGTGCAGGGGCTGACCTCGGTAAGCACCTCGACCGTCGAGCTGATGCATTCGCTCAACGCGTCCAAGCGAAATATCTTCTGGAAGGTGCGATTGCCCTCCTCGCTGCCCTATCTCTTCACCGGCCTGAAAATCTCGGCCTCGGGCGCCATATTGGCTGCCATCATCAGCGAGTATATGTACGCGGTGAAGGGAATAGGAGCGCTCATCGTCACCTTCATGTTCGGCGCGAGAGTACTGGAACTATGGGCCGCTATGATAATGTCGGCGATGCTGTCCATCCTCTTCTATTGGGTCATCAGGATCATCGAGCGCCTTTGCATTCCCTGGGGGAAAAGCGTGAGGGAATCATGATGACGACAAGCAAGGTCTTCTACAGGGAAAAGTCGTTCTGGATCAATGTGGTGGCCATTATTCTCATCCTCTCCTCCTGGGAGCTTCTCTTCTCGAACCAGGACAATCTCGATGTTATTTCGGCGGCTATCACGAAAGCCACGGGGCATAAGGTGGAATTGAACGCGTTCTCCGGAATGGCGGTGCCCAAGCCTTCGCGGATCGCGAATATCCTCACCGTCATGCCGAAGAACAAGCGGGGCGGGCCTGAGTATTTCTGGTATCATGCCCAGTCCACGCTTTCGGCCGCACTCCTGGGCTTTTTCATCGGCAATTTCGTCGCCGTCATTTTCGCCGTGCTGTTTACCTACATAAAGCCGCTGGAAAAAGCGCTTATGCCGGTCTTCCTCGTCATACGGAGCATCCCCCTCGTGGCGATCACGCCGCTTCTGCTGCGGATACGTTATACGCTTTCGGATATGGCGGCCGTTCATGACAGCGCGGTGCTGAACGCCTTGTTCGGTTCGGGTCAGGTGGTGAAGATGCTCGTCGTCGTTCTCATCGTATTCTTCCCGACAATGGTCAATGTCCACGAAGGCTTGAAGTCGGTGACCGCTTCGGAAATGGAGTTGATGAAGAGCCTGAACGCATCGGGAGCCCAGATTTTTCTCCATCTGAGAGTCTACAGGGCCTTGCCGATGACGTTTTCCGCCCTCAAGATCGCCTCCGCGAGTTCGGTGCTCGCGGTCACGGTGGCCGAATGGCTGGGATCGGATAGGGGTTTGGGCTACATAATGAGCCAGGGCGCCACGGCGAGCCTGGACGCGCGGCACGTGTGGGGTTCGATCGTGATTATCGTGGCTTTTGCCCTTCTCTTCTACGCGGCGGTGTCCGCGCTTGAGAAGCTGCTGCTGCCGTGGAACGAATCGGTTGTCGCGCTCAAGAAGGCGATGAATGGCGCCGCGATGGACACCTTGGAGGAATGAGATGGTCGACATAAGCGCGAAACCGATCGATATCGATGCAGATAATTTGCGGCGCTTTTTCGAAGGGCTTGCCGGGCGCATCCGTTCGCACCGGCGCGCCTTGCACGAAATCCCCGAACTGGGCTTCGCCGAAATCGAAACCTCGGCTTACATCCGGAAGGAACTGGACGCGCTTGGCGTTGCCTACACCGCCGGCATTGGCGGAACGGGTATCGTCGCGAGGATTGGCGGCACTGGCAGCGCCAGACTAGCTGGCGGCGGCCTCGTCGGCGGCGCCAGCACAGGTGAAGCTAAGGGCAAAAGCGCTCTTTCCGGGCGCAAGGTAGCGATACGCGCCGACATGGACGCGCTCCCGATCCAGGAAGAAGGCGAAAAATCCTACACGTCTACGCACGCGGGGAAGATGCACGCCTGCGGCCACGACGCTCACACGGCGATGCTCCTCGGCGTCGCCGAATATTTCAAATCCGTGGAGGGATCGCTTGACGGCGAAATTCTCCTCATTTTCCAGCCCGCCGAGGAGCGATCCGACGGAAAGGGGCTGACCGGGGCGCGCCACATCATTGGCTCCGGCCTATTGAACGGTGTTTCGGCGGTGCTCGGCGCCCATGTGACGACCGACGCCCCCGCCGGGACTTTCGGGATTATCGCCGGACCTGTCACCGCCTCGGGCGACATGTTCAGGGCGACGATCCACGGCCGGGGAGGGCACGACGCCTTCGCGAACAGGACGATCGATCCGATCTTCCTCGCCACACAGGTCCTGAACAACATCTACGCCATACGGTCGAGGAAAATCGGCCCAATGGAGTGCGGAACCTTGTCGGTGGGCACGATCGAGTCGGGTACGACAGCCAACGTCATTCCGGAACGCGCGCTCATCACCGGCACGATTCGCACCTTCGACGCGGCGGTCAGGGACGTGTTCGTGGCCGAACTGGAACGGGCGCTCAAAATCGCCGAGACGCTAGGCGGGCGCTACGAGCTTGAGATTCCCGTCCATGTCCCCGAGACGCGGAACGACGCGGGGTTAGCGGCGACGGCGCGGAAAGTGGCCGTGGATTTTTTCGGGGAGGGCTGTCTCTTCCCGATGAAACCCATTATGGGTGTCGAGGATTTTTCCTGGTACAGCGGGCTTTACCCAGCCCTTTTCGTCATGCTTGGGGCGACGTTGAGCGACGGAATCGAGCGGCCGGTCCATAATCCCTCGTTCGACATCGACGATGGCATTCTTTACAGGGGGAGCGCGCTGCTCGCGTTGACGGCGCTCAGGATTCTGGCCGGGAGCAAAGTCGCGGAAGACACAGCAGGAGGGCGATGATCATGGAAAAAGACGAAAGAGCCGGCGACCAAAAGCGCGGAGCTGACGCCAGAGTGGCCAGCGCCCGGATCGATACGATATGCATTCACGCGGGCCAGGGTCCGATAGGTGTCGAGCCGCATCCAAGCGTCGTCCCTGTTTATCAAGCCACGACTTACTATTTCAGTCACGCTTCCAGCCTCGAGGAAATGCTGGCGGGAAAGCGCGAAGGCTACGCCTATTCCCGCTGGGGCACCATTACCAACACGGCGCTCGAAAGCGCCTTGTCGACCTTGATAGGAGGCATGACCATCACGACCTCCTCGGGTATGGCGGCCAACTTCGCTGCGCTGCAAGCCGCCGGTTTGCGCAACGGCAAAACCATCCTCGTCTCGCGGGAAATCTACGGCAATACCTACGATATACTGAAGAATCACTACGAGCGCGGCGGCGCGCGCTGCGTCTTCGCCGATTTCAAGGACGGGGCCGCCCTCAAAGAACTGATCGCGGCGGAAAGGCCCGATGTCGTCTTTTTCGAGGTGCTCGCCAACCCGACCCTTTCCGTGATCGACGCCCCTCTCGTCATCGAAGCGGCCCACGCGGCCGGGGCCAAAGTCGTGGTGGACAACACCTTCGCGACGCCCTATCTTTACAGGCCATTTCTCGATGGGGCCGACTTTGAGACGCACAGCCTGACAAAGTACATCAACGGCCACGGCGACGCGTTAGGCGGCTCGATCACCTGCAAGCCCGAGGATTTCCGGAACCTGGAAAGCATTGTCTGCACCCAGGGCAGCGTGCTCAGCCCCGACGCGGCGCGAATGATACAGCGGGGTCTCGCCACCTTCGCCCTGCGGATGCGTCAGCACTGCTCCAACGCGAAGACCTTGGCCGCCTTCCTCGCGGGAATGCCGACGGTGGAAAACGTCCGCTTCCCGGGATTGCGTTCCCATCTCACCCATTCCGTGGCGCGAAGGCTTTTCAGGCCCTGCGAATACGGGGGAATGCTCTGCTTCGATCTGATGGACAAGGGCAAGGAAGATGCCTTCAGATTCATCGACGCCCTCAAGCTGGTGACGCCCGCCGGCTCCCTGGGCGATGTGAAATCGCTCATCGTTCACCCTTCATCGACGACGCACCACAGCCTGAGCGCCGAGGAAAAGTCTCGCATAGGCATTTCCGATTCCACGCTGCGCCTCTCCGTGGGCATCGAGGATCCTGAGGACCTGCTTGAGGATTTGAAAGGGGCTCTGAAGGCTATCAGCTGAAAAAATTGAAAAACCGAAGGGAGGTTGTCCTTCATATGAACAGCGTAACAGGCTTCTCAACGGAGTCATGGATCGACAAGGCGCTCGAAGCGGCGATGGGCATGAGAATGCGCGTCCTCGAGCATTGCCTGAAAAACGACGGAGGCTACCTTTCCCAGGCTTGCTCCTCGGCGGAAATACTGGCGACCCTCTATCTCAAGACCATGAGCCTTGGCAAGAGCGTCGCGCCTCTCGTCCCCCCTCCCTTTCCCGGAGTGCCGGGCACGCCTGGGGTGGCATACGTGAATGGCGCCGGGTACAACGGCCCCGTCGGACCAGAGTATGACCGTTTTTTCCTGAGTCCGGCCCACTATGCCCTAGCGCTCTACACCGCCCTCATCGAAACGGGACGCATGTCCCCGGAGGGTCTCGCGCAATTCAACAAGGACGGGAGCTCGGTGGAAATGATCGGGGCTGAGCATTCGCCCGGTTTCGAGGCTATGGGCGGAGCGCTCGCCCAGACCTTGAGCCAGGCCGCGGGCCTTGCCCTGGCGCGCCAGCGCGCGGGCGATAAAGGGAAGGTTTTCGTCTTTATGTCCGACGGGGAATTCCAGGAAGGCCAGACATGGGAAGCTATTCAGACGATGGCGTTCTTTGGCATCGGCAACCTGATAGCCTACGTTGACGTGAACGGCCAGCAGTGCGATGGGCCGACGAAAGAGGTCATGGGCATCGAGCCGCTCGATGCGAAAATAAGGGCTTTCGGAGGCACGGTGACGATTGTCGACGGCCACGATCCCGCCGCCCTGGACGCGGCGGCGCGCGAAGGGAACCCTGAACGCCCACATTTCGTGCTGTGCAAGACCGATCCCGCCAGGGGCGTCGAACTGCTTGAGCGCCGAAAACCCAAACTGCACTATCTAAGATTCACTTCGGCGGATGAAAAGGCCGACTATGAAGCGTTTTTCGCCGGCCGCGGGCGATCGAAGTCCGGCGCGAAGGAAAGGGGCTGACCATGGAAATACTCAGCAGGGTACACGAGCGTAATCTCGTGGCATGGGCGAAGGACAAGCCCCGCGTCGTCGTCCTTTCGGC
>Ga0172379_10002860_pt1 | contig 29141 bp, 32 predicted proteins | sample GrowelOW334metaG_FD_119756 | JGI IMG/M metagenome (GOLD analysis project Ga0172379, IMG submission 119756) | Groundwater microbial communities from an aquifer near a municipal landfill in Southern Ontario, Canada - Groundwater well OW334 metaG | ecosystem: Environmental > Aquatic > Deep...
GATGAGGAAATCCACGACGCGGTTCAAGCTTCGGTCAATCGGGCACTAGGACGGAACTTCGAAGTGCTCGAAGTCGTTCCTGGCCTGATAACTGGCTTACAGACCGTGACGTTCTCTAACGGCACAACCCGGGACGAAGAGTTCAACAATGTCCAAGGCTACCGCGCCAGGGTCAGAGACAAGAAAACCGGACGGGAGCGTGATCTGTACGGCCAGCAGATATGCATGAACCCGCTGGGCACCAGCGTGGCCAGTGAGTTCTCCGGGACATTCACCCCCGATGATGACACTCTGCCCCCTTCCCGTATTCCGTTCCTCGAAAACGAGCAGGTGGATGTCATCAATCGACATCAGACAGAAGGCACAGAGGTGACCATCGACGACCTGCCCGGCGAGGACATCGAGCCGGCAGCCGAAACCGTAATCACGTCGACGCTCACGCCTACTGCTGACGGAAGGCTGCACATAACCAAACTGCAGGTTTCCCCGGAAAGAGGCATGACGATCGAAGGATCCGAGATCGCCATAACGATCGAAGATCTTCACAGCCTCCTCTATCAGGTCACTGGTAAGCATCCCAACGACCTGAAAAAGGAATAGTAATCGTACCTAACGCCATCCTAAATATTGGAATGGAAGTGGTATACAAAAACCGCGCCGCCTGTTGAACTTTCAACGGGCGGTCTTTTATTTTTTCTAAAAAAGCTAAATCCTATTTCTAACTTCCCCTCCCCAACCTTCCGCCCTTATAAAAAATGTTAAGAAAATTGCGAGAGGAGGAATGGTTACCTATGGGCAACCGCGGCATCATGTTCGAGCGAACGCAGCAAAGCGAGGAGCGAGTTATGCCGCGGAAAGACGACGAGCCAATTTTCGTTAATTTTTTATCCTGGGCGGCGTCTCTTTTGGTTACTTTTCTGGACGAGCAGAAAAGTAACAAATAACACTTACCGCCAAGAAAAGCGGCAAACAGCAAATATTATCATATCCCCATTTCTAGACACATTTAAAAAACGGTTGCCTAATTAGGCAACCGTTGTATTTCTTTGTGTTCAAATCCCTCCTGCTATTTGATAGTGGCAAATGCTTTGGCCCCAATATCAGAACGGAATTCCATGCCCGTAAATTCGATACCCTTCACGGCGGCATAGGCGGTTTCGATCGCCTCATACAGCGACAGACCGAGTCCGATGACGTTCGCGACACGTCCACCATCCGTCAGCGGCAGCCCGGATTCGAAACCGTTCACCGTTCCGGCGTGGCAGATCATGACATCCTGCCGCCTGGCCGCCTCGTCCAGCCCCTTGATGACGAAACCGGTCCGGTATTTGCCCGGGTACCCGCCAGAAACCAGGACTACACACACGGCAAACTGAGCATCCCACTCGATCTCATACGACTCGAGGGTGCCGTCAACGCAGGCGAAGAGCATTTCCAAGAAATCGGAGTCCAAGAGCGGCAGGATAGCCTGCGTTTCCGGGTCACCGAAACGGACATTGAACTCCAAGACGCGGGGGCCGTCCTGGGTGATCATCAGGCCGGCATAGAGGCAGCCGGTAAACGGATTGCCTTCCATCGCCATGCCGCCCAGTATCGGCGTGATGATCGTCCGGTCGATAGTCTGCAGCATTGCGTCGTCGACCCACGGCACGGGAGCGATTGCACCCATACCGCCGGTGTTCGGACCGGTGTCACCCTCACACAGCGCCTTATGGTCCTGGGACGGGATAAGCAGACGGTGAGACTCGCCGTCGCAAATCGCCAGGACTGATATTTCCTGGCCAGTCAGGAATTCCTCGATGATCACTGTGTCTCCGGCCTCACCGAATACGCGGTGCAACAACATCTGCTTCAGGACTTCCCGGGCATGCACCATGTCATGGCACACAACTGCGCCTTTACCACCGGCCAGACCGTCGGCCTTAATGACCAACGGCACGCCGACCTTTCGGGCATACTCCCAGGCCAGGTCGAATCTTGTAAACGCCTGGTAGGCCGCTGTCGGCACTTGTGTCGCAGCCATCATTTGTTTTGCGAACAGCTTCGACCCCTCGAGAGCGGCCGCAGCCTGTGTCGGACCAAAAATCCTCAAGCCTGCCTCACGAAACCTGTCCACGATGCCGTCCATCAGCGGTTTTTCCGGACCCACGACGGTCAGGTCGATCTCGTGCTCGAGCGCGAATTTTAGCAGTGCCGGAACATCATCGGCTTTGATGGCCACATTCGTAGCCCGCTCGAGCGTGCCGGCATTGCCAGGCGCGCAGAAAATCTCGCCGGCCAGGCTCGACTCGCTGATACACTGGACCAGCACATGCTCCCGTCCACCGCTGCCGATCACCAATACTTTCATCTTTTTCATGAGATACTCCTTTATCAGAATAAAGTGGATTTAATAAAATCAATGAACAATTACGCTATCTTGGCAGAACGCGACTGAATAGTCAATACGGTGAACAAGGGCATGATACACTATAGGTGTAACATCCTGTCGCCAGGGACGATTATATAACCGTATATACACGCATGGATCTAATACAATACAAAATGCCGGAACTGGTAGCGCAGGCCCAGGCCGGGGACGAACAATGTGCCGGCGAGATATTCGACCGCTACCGCCAGGCTATTTACCGTTTCTTCACGTACCGGGTTGGCAGCCGAGAAGATGCCGAAGACCTGACCCAGACCACTTTCCTGGAAATGGTCATGTCACTTCATCGGTACCGACCGCAGCCAAACGCCAGTTTCTCATCCTGGCTGTTCCGGATTGCCCGACACCGGCTGATAGACTATTACCGGCGAAAAAAAACCACCGTACAATTAGACGGTCTCAGCGCGACAGACCATCCTACATTACAGAATGAAATGTCCGAACCGGTTGTTGATACGCGGATCCAAATTATCCGTGCGCAAATGCGGCGGCTCCCTGAAAAATACCAAACCATCCTGCAATTGACCCTGGTCGAAGATTTGAGCCTGCATGAGGTCGCAATAATTATGGAAATATCGGACCTGCACGCCCGCGTACTCAAACACCGGGCGTTGAAAAAAATAAAGGGCTTGATGCCTGATAATTCTATTATGTATGATCCGCTCTGACCAACAAAAAAAAACTACGGATTTTGGGGTATTATTCAATCGCGCTTTGGAAGACCGAATGACTGACGCCCAAGCCCAGCAGCTGAAAAGCGCGATGCTTGATGCTTATCGGAATGTTGCCAGCAAACAGTTGTCCGGCGGTGACCCGCGCCTGCCGATGGAAGAAAATATTTACGGCTCTTTTTTGTCAGCAGTTAATAAATTAATACTGAAACCAATGATCCCAATCATTATTGCCATCGCCTTGATTGTCACCGGCACTGGCACGGCCATCGCTGCTGACCAGGCGAAACCTGGCGACACGCTCTACCCTGTCGACCGGGCGATCGAACATGTCTCGTACAACTTCGCCGTCAGCGAAGCAAGCAAAGCGGACATGCTGGTTCAATTCGCCGCCGAACGCGAAAAGGAACATGCGGCCTTAATCATAGCCGGCCGTACCAAAGACGCACTGCATGCCACAGAGGACACAAAACAGGCCTTGCAAAAAGCGGCCGAAGTCATTGAACGCGTACAGGCGGAACACCAAGAAAGCAACCAAACCCAGGCGGCGCAATCGTTGAACTCCGTTGAGGAAAAACTGAACGAAATACAAAACCGCTTCACTGAACGCCAACGGGAAGAGGTAAAAAACAGAGTAAAAAATGCTTTGGGTGAGGTGGAGGCAGAAGCGACGATCCGCAATGGGCAAACGACCGTCAAGCTGAAATATAACGGCCAGGAATTCCGTTATACGCTGAGCACCACGGATATCAACTCGATTATTGCCTCTGTCCAGGAACGGACCGGGTTAAGCTCGGCTGATGTTAAAGCTCTCCTAAAAACGGATACTGAAGATACGGATACGGCGTCCGACGAGGCAGAAAATTTAATAAATACCAACACGGTCAATACGAACCTGAATGCCAATACCAACCCAACAAACGTCAATGCGAACAAGAACCTCAACTACGAATACAATAATAACTATAATTACAGCTACAACGGCAATACCAACGGTAGCGAAAGCCAAGAAGAGCCGGCAGATAATTCTAACAATGGGCAAGGAGACCAGAATCAGAACCGTAACAGGAATGAAGCGGGAGATTAATTAAATGGCGACTCATCTAAACCCGCCAGGCGAACTGGCGGGTTTTTTAGTGACGCTTGACTTTTGGAACGCGGGTAGTACACTTATGCAAAGTACATTTTCACGACAGCAAAGGAGGTGGACAATGAGTCGAGCTTCGAATAGCCAGGAAATTTCCGAACTCCTGCAGATCCAATGGGATCTAAGCCAGACAGATGAATACCGACAGATGGCAATGGCGGAATTGGGCCATGAGCCGACACCAGAGGAAGTATTCATTTTCTTTACCAATAAGTACGCCGAGCAATTCCGGATCGAATGGCAGATTGCCCAAAACGCCCTGGTCCGCGTGTTTGCCGGTGTTCAACTGGGACACAACCCAACATACCGCGAAGCCTATGAATACTTCGACTCCCGGTTTGGCGAAGAATTCCGTAAAGCGTGGCTAGCCTCCCAGTCACCGGAGAACCGCTGGTTTGCCGGCGAGGCATTGCATCATTACCCGACTGGGAGGGAGGCTTACGAACATCTCCTGAAAGTCTGGGCTGATCCGAAGCCAGCAATGGAGCGTGCATGAGCACGCTCTTTTTTATTACCGATGGGGATTGAAAAAAACTGCCAAATTCATTATAATAGCATCATGCCTGAAGCAGAAAAAACAACACCAAAAGCAGAAGATATAAAACCGATAATTGAGGTGAACCGCCTGAGTGTCACCTATTTCATGGGCCGGACCAACGAGGTCAAGGCACTCCAGGACGTGAGCCTGAAAATCTATCCGGGCGAATTTATCATTTTTTTCGGACCGTCCGGTTGCGGCAAATCCACCCTCCTCTACTCCATCGCCGGGCTGGAGACACATACCCATGGCGATATTATCGTGGACGGCAAAAACGTTGCCAAGATGAAAAAAAACGAGGTCGCAGAATTCCGCCAGAAAAAAACTGGCATGATCTTCCAGGCGTTTTACCTGATCAACTCCCTTTCCGTCGTCAAGAACGTCGTCCTGCCCCAGATCGCTATCCAGGCTGAGCGCATCACACGCATGGCCAAAGCGAAAAAACTGCTGGAGCATTTCGGGGTCAGCACCCAGGCAGACAAACTGCCGTCAGAATTGTCCGGTGGCCAGCAACAGCGCGTGGCAATCTGCCGAGCCCTCATGAACGACCCCCAGATCGTCCTGGCCGATGAGCCGGTCGGCAACTTGGACTCGAAGTCTTCACGCGATGTGATGGAGCTAATAGGCGAGCTGAATACTGATCAGCACAAAACGATCATCCTGGTTACCCACGACCCGTCGCACCTGAATCTGGCACACCGGGTTTTTTACATGAAAGACGGGAAAATCGTGGATATAAAGGTGAATAATGCCATCACAGCCGCCGCGGAACAGGGTTGGGGCGCCAAAGAGGCGCCGAGCGTCTCGAAAGAATTGGAACTGCTCATCCGGACCTATTCCGGTATCGCCCCCGGACAGTTAGGGGGCCTCCTAATCCCGTTCAAAGCCAAGCAGGTCGTAGCCGAAGTACTGACCGGCATGTCTGCCGAGGAATTGAATAAAATCGAAAAACAGGTCCAGCAGATGATGCTTTCCAGCCTGGAGGACAAGGAGCGGCTTGTTTCATTCCTCGATCGGCCGGCCAGCGAAGGCGGCATCGAATTGGACAAACGGACCGCTCTCAAACTCGGGGAAAAAATTGAGCGGGTGCTGGAAGAAATTCGCGTCCTGCAAAAAGAAGAAAAAGAACAGAAGGAAGGCAAGGTCCGCGGCGTGGACAAGCAAGCCTCTGAAGCGCGCAGCTATCTGCTGGAAACGTTCAATGCCGACCTGCACGACCAAAAACAGGTACAAGCCATGGATAAGGCGCTGGTCCAGCGGCTGACAAACAAAATCGACAAGGACCAGCTGAGCTTCCTGCTCCACCAGCCTCTCCCGGCCGGACCAGATTTGGACAGGCGGATCGCCCGTAAGATGGCGAAACATTTCGAATTATTAATGCTCGGAAAATTTTCCGGTTAACCTATGAAAATCAGCGACCTTCTGACATTATCCACCCGCATGTTCACGACGCGCCCGATGCGTACGTTCCTGACCATCCTGGGCGTCAGCATCGGCATCGGTGCCGTACTCTTTTTGGTCTCGCTGGGCTATGGCATGCAACGGGTAATCCTGAGCCAGATAACTACGGCCGACGCCCTACTTTCGCTTGATGTAAGCCCAGGATCATCCGGCCTGATCGGACTGACCCAGCAAAACATCGACAAATTGGGGAAAATCAGCGGCGTCAGTGAAGTCGCCCGGTTGAAAAGCATGTCCGGCCAGCTTGGGTACCAGGAACTGACCAGCGACACCATATTCAGGGTCATTGATCCGGCATTTTTCAGGATGAACGGCATGTCGGCACTCAAAGGAGAACTCTTTACCGCGCCAAAAGAGGCAAACATCGTCATTTCCACCGCCACAGCCAAACTGTTCAATGTTGAACCTCAGGATATGATCAATCAAAAAATATCCCTAACCATCAACATACCTTCGGATACGATCGACGAGGAAAGCGGTACCCCGACCACCACGACTATCACCTTTCCGCAGCCGTTTACTATCAAGGGTATTATTGACGACTCGACCGCCAGCATCGCCTATGTCCCGCTCAGCCTGGTCCAGAGCCTCTCCTCAGTCACGACATTTGATTCTATCAAAGCCAAAGTGATCAGCCAGGAACAAGCCCCGGCAATACGCGAACAGATCATCGGCCAGGGCTTTATCGTCACCTCGCTGTCTGACGTCATCAACCAGGCCAACCAGATTTTCCGCATTTTACAGATCGTCCTCGGCATGTTTGGCTTGGTCGCATTGGTCGTCTCGGCCATCGGCATGTTCAACACCATGACGATCGCCCTGCTCGAACGTATCAACGAAATCGGAATTATGCGATCCATCGGCGTCACCCGGGGGGATATCAGGAAAATGTTTATCATCGAATCGATGACCATGGGTTTCCTGGGCGGCGTCGGCGGCGTGCTGATCGGCATACTGGGCGGCGTATTGGCCAATATCGGCATCAACTTGCTGGCAAAAAGTTTCGGCGGACAGTCATTGAACCTGTTTTACAACCCGCCCTGGTTCATCGCCGTGATCATCGGCTTCTCCACGATTGTCGGTTTCCTGACCGGCCTGTTCCCATCGCGCCGGGCCGCCAATATCGACCCGCTGGAAGCGCTCCGATATAAATAATCGTATGGCCAAAGCAGCAAAAGAAAAACGCACCACCCGGACTCCCGGAAAACGCACCCGACGCTCACACGCCGCCACGCTGTATCATGCGGCCTACGTTTCGTTCTGTTTTGGCGTGCTGGCCATCAGCGTATTCATCTTCTTCCGTTCGACCTCCACACTGCGGGCGGCGGGCGATCCGAACAACCCGATCATCACCACCGTCTCCGTCCTGGAGACATCCAACACCCAAACGACCATCACTTGGAATACTGACGCTGAATCGGATTCGTATGTGGTTTACTCGAAAAACGCCGATCTCTCCGGATCGACCGAACTGCACATCAGTTCACCGGCCGTGACCAGCCATTCGATGACAATAAACAACCTGGAAATCGGCACAAAATATTATTACTATGTCCGATCCGGACTGACCATAGAAAATAATGCCGGAGCAAATTATTATTTTATCACGACCAACGACCAGACGGCCCCGACAATCTCTTCCATCCAAATCAGCCCGATTACGGATACCCAGGCGGTCGTCCACTGGATTACCAGTGAAAAAAGTTCAGGCACCGTGAAATACGGAACCGCCAGCGGCACCTATGCCCTGACCAACGACATCGATTCGTCCTACAACCTGTCGCATTACGTAGTCCTGACCGGATTGACCAGTGCCACAAAATACTATTTTGTCATTACTGCGACGGACATGTCCGGCAATCCTGCGACCGGGGAGGAAGGAAACTTTACCACCTCAGAAACCCTTTCCACGGAATCGGCTGTCCAGCTGAGAGAACAGCAGGCCCGCACCTCACAGATAGACGTAACTGCCCCAATCATATCTGCCGTGACTGCCAAAGCGAATACAGACGGGACTGTCACCGTTACCTGGACGACCAATGAGGAAACCAACAGCTTTATCGAATACGGTACCGCGAATACTTATGGAAATGTTACAGGAAGCTGGGAATACACCACGAAACACACCATTAATGTTGAAGGACTCGACGCCAATACCGTGTACCATTACCGGGTAAGCTCCGTCGACCCCGGCAAGAACCGGTCCGTGTCCACTGACGCCACGATCCAAACCGTCCCGTCGGCCCAGCTATCAAACCAATCCCTGCAGGATATCATCAAAGAAAAGGACGACCTGCTTTCCACTTTATCGAAAAAAGCCGACACCAATACCCTAGAAAACGCCCTGGAAGACCAATACGCATTTATCCAGGATCTGGCCCAATCCCTCCCCACACCATCCATGGCCGGAGAGCCGAAAGTGGAATCCACCGCCTCCAGCGCAACGATCTCATGGACGTCTGACAAGGAGGCCAATTCCCTCGTGGGCATCGCCACTGCTGCCGAATACCAGGTTAACCCAAAAAGCCCGTACACCCAGGTGATCGGCGACCCAAATACCTACACGACCAAACATACGGTCATTTTGACGAATCTCCAGCCGGCCACTGTCTACCACTATCAGATCCGCTCCAAGACAAAAGTCAGCCAGGAAACGAAGTCTGTCGACTTCACCTTCAGTACCAAAGAAAAGGCTTTTGAAATTTCCAGCTACATCATCGACAAGACGTCGAGCGACGACGTCATCTTCCGCTGGACTACCAACGTAAATTCCGATTCGACCGTCCAGTACATACCCTACCGCAACAACATCAAGCAGGTCGATGAGGTCAAGGTCGTCTCCGACACCGTTCCGACCATCATCCATCAGGTCAGCGTCCCGGGCCTGGAGGCTGGTACGTTTTATGATATAGAGCTGAAGAGCACCAACTCCGACGGGAGTGTGGCCACGAAACTGATCGATGCCTTCACCACTGATACGGAAAACGCAGCGCCTCTCATCTCCCAGATCCAAACCACTTCCGCCATGTCACCTGGCAAGGATTCCAAGGTGCAGACTATCATCTCATGGACGACGAATGAGCCGGCTACCAGCCGTGTCTACTACCGCAAGGGCGTCGGTGCCGCGACTGACGAATTGCCGGAAAAAACTTCATTGGACGATTCATACTCCCGCAGGCATATTGTGGTCGTCACCGCGTTTGACCCAGGCGCCGTATACCAGTTCAAAGTCGAGAGTATCGATTCAAGCGGCGCCGTCTCCCTGTCGAAACCGCTGACCGTCCTGACGCCCCAAAAAGAACAGACAGTACTTGACGTCATCATCAACGCCGCGGAACAGACGTTCGGCTGGCTGAAAATGTTCAAACGTTAACCATGTTTTTTAACGCCGCACCACATCCGACCCCAGTCAAACACGTCATCTACCTGATCGCCTCCACGCTATTGGGGATTTTTTTGAGCCTCATTGTCCATGCCATATCCGAATCGCTCTATCTAGACTGGGTCACGAATTCCGGGCGCCCGATTACCTGGTATGGGGGCTGTGCCCTGCATCCGGCCATCCAAATCGGCCTCCTAGTTCTCGGTGCGATCGGCGGGTACTTGATCGGCCGCCTCTGGTGGCGACTGGTCTACATCGACCGTATCTGGGCGAAAAAAATCGGCGGCCAGCCGGACAATAACCCGCCGGCACAATCCAATGGGCGGTAAATTTGTCATCTATCTTTTCCTCTTCATCGGCTCAGCGATCGGCGGCTGGATACCGACGCTTTGGGACCAGAGCGTTTTTTCGGTCGCTTCAATCCTCGGCGGGATGATCGGCGCCTTTATGGGCATCTGGATCGGTTACAAAATAAACCAGAATATCGGCGGATAAACCCATGTTAATCAATAAAAAGAAGGCGACCGCTTATTTGCGATCGCCCTTTTGTACGAATGACTTGGAAATTATCAGGCTGCCAAATCCAACAAAGCTTGCCTGAGATCCATAATCAGCTTACTGGTTATCTCGACACCGACGGATAACCTGATCAGGTTTTCAGTTATCCCGCTCTGAATGCGGACTTCCTCTGGCACTCCGGCATGCGTGGTAGAAGCCGGGTGTTCGATCAATGAATGCGTCCCGCCGAGGCTGACAGCCCGCCGGAACACCTTTGTCGCATTGATGACGCGGAACGCCGCCCCCCGAGTGGGATTTTTCAGATAGATAGAGATCATCGAACCGGGACTGTCACAGGTCCGCTGAAAAATCATGTGCTGTCCCAGATCGCCCCCAGGAGTCAAAAGCCCGGGATACAGGACCTTCTCAACTGCCGGGTGATCAGCCAGGAATCGGGCCACCTCCAATGCGGAAGATGCCTGCGCACAAACTCGAAGCTCCAGGGTTTCCAGCGAACGGAGTAGTAGCCAACTGCTCATCTCGTCCATGAGGTTGCCTAATACGTTCCGGTATCTCCGGATTTCCGCCATCAGAGCTTCCTCTTTGGTGAAGACGACCCCGCCGAGAATGTCACTGTGCCCGCCGAGGTATTTGGTCACCGAATGGATGACCACGTCAGCCCCATGTTCGTGCGGATGGCAGAACAAGGGGGACATAAACGTGCTGTCAACAATGATTGGCGGACGGTAACCATGGACAGTGAAGTATTGCTCCCTGAGCTGGAAAATAGCATCGAGGTCGAACAGACTAATGACTGGATTCGACGGGTGCTCCACGAAAAAGGCGCCGACCCGGCCGCCGTATTTCGCGAACGGCTCGTCGAACGTGGCAGTTTTCAGGCTGACCGCTTCATAACCGAACTTCGGAGCGATTGTCGTCAGATATTCAAACGTACAACCGTACAGAGGTTCGGAATGGATGATGACCGGGTGTAGCCTCGGGTCCACCAAAGCTTGGATTGCCGTGCTGATGGCCGCCATTCCGGAACGGAACAGGAGGCTTTCAACCGAACGCGCCTCAAATTCGAGGAGTGCCTGCTCAACCATTTCGATGAGCGGCGTACCAAAACGCTGGTAGATGAACGGCCGTCCGCCTCTCAGTAGTTCCTGAAAGCGGTCGGCCAGTTCTTCGGCGGTGGGTGCTTCATACGTGCTGGAAAAATTCAATCCCGGGATGAGAGGCATATTCGCTCCCGAGCGTTGGCTGACTGTCGACATACTAGTACTCCTATCACTTGCGTTGCCGGTGCAACTGTTTTTAGATTCAATGGATCTATACTTTTCCATCTTTTCATTTCAATATCAATGTGCAAAGAATTGGGTAATCCTAGCGATTCTCCCCCATTCTGTCAATAGTATAAAAAGTCCCGCCTGCCTGATGGCACTGCGAGACTCGTTGACGCGGGACCAGCTCATGGTCCCAACCCTTCATCACTCATGATGACACGCGCGACTTCCGCGAAAGAAGTATCGCTATGCCGATGCCGAGACAGAAGATGGCCAATGCCGTCCCCCGATCCACAAGCACCCAAACGAACAGACTAACGAGGAGCGTGGTCCCACCGGTAATCCAGCTGGCAAATGGCCGGCCGAGCAACGTACGCATACTGCACCTCCTCGATCAGTTGTCATCTCCATTGTGGGCGCCTTGCTCACCGTTGTCAAATAAAAAAACCAGCCCGTGTGCTCCGCGGGCTGGTATATGACAATAAAATTGACGTATCACGCTTCTTGGAGGATGGCGATTTTCGCCTCCGTCAAAGAGAGATCTCTGATCGGCAAAATCTGGTCGAGCTGGCATTGCTTGATGAGATCTGCCGCTTTTCCGTGAACATTGATCATCATGATCTTGGCGCTATAGGTGGCCTGCATTTTTTTGACCGATATGATCGATCCCAAGCCGTCAGAATTCGCATGAGTCACGCCATCAAAATCGATGATAACCAAAAGGTTGCCTGCCTGGAGCACCTGCTCAATCTGCACTTTAACGCTGATGACGTTTCCGTGCTCAAGCGTGCCTTTTAGTTTCACGACTGTCACCCTATTGTCATGTTCGATATGGACTTTGCAAGGTGCCACTGTACAATCACCTCCTTCGGTTGCACTTTCAAGTTTCAAACAATCATACACCCAGTATACGCCTTTGTCAATCTCCTGGCCAAATAACAAATGCACGAATTGCGTATTATGTTTGCAGGCAGTACCATAAACTTACTAACCCCTAAATAAAGCATATATGAAATTAACAGAAAGCGCCCAAGCACCAAATTTTTCTGCTCAGGACCAGGATGGGCATACGCATACACTTAACAATTATTCGGGAAAATGGCTTCTGCTGTATTTCTATCCGAGAGATTTCACGCCCGGCTGTACGACCGAAGCCTGCTCGCTTCGGGACAACTTCAGCGAACTGCAAAAGCTGGCCACCGTCGTCGGAGTCAGTACGGACAGCGTCGACAGCCACAAGAAATTCTCCGAAAAATACCGGCTCCCCTTCACCCTACTGGCTGACGACGATAAAAAAATGACACAGGAATATGGCGCGGACGGTTTAATTTTCAACAAACGGACGTCATTCCTCATCGGTCCGGACGGGATGATCAAAAAAATCTACGAAAAGGTGAAGCCGGAACGGCACGCTGCGGAAATCATCGCTGACTTGAAAGCACTCCGATAAAAATTAACTTCTAAAACTTCCAAAGAGACGGGCGTACCCCGTCTCTTTTTTATCACTTGACGCGGAATCGGGCTTTGCGCTAAGATAAGCAAAATGTAAAAAACCCCAAACAGTACCACTTGATATATTAGTACCTTAAGTTGCAAGGAGGATTCAGTAATGCAGATCATTCACACCGACCAGGCGCCTGAACCGATCGGGCCCTATTCACAGGCCATTATGACTAATAATGGCTTCCTGTTCCTGTCCGGACAAATCGCTATCAAGGCCGGGGAAACTTCCCTCATCGACGGTTCTACTGTAGCCCAAGCACGGCTCATCTTCGACAACATCGACGCCATACTTGATGCGGCCGGTCTCACGAGAGCCAGTCTAGCCAGAGTCGAAATCCTGATGGCCGACATGGCCGACTTCAAGGCCGTCAATGAGGCTTATGGCGAATGGCTTGGTCTCCACCGACCGGCTCGCGCTGCATACCAGCCCGCCAAACTGCCGCTCGGCGCCAAGATCGAGATTATCGTCATTGCCGAAGTGTAAACACCGGCCACTATCACCTCAATCTGTATCAGACTGCAGCCCCTCACGGGCTGCTTTTTTATAACTTGACGGATTAACGCTTTTTGGCTAAGGTAATCGAATAACCAAAACAGAAACTGTTGTTTTTATTACTATCAACCCACGATCCACAGCCAATAGGAGGTATTTTATGGATCAGAGATTCCAGCAATTTGCCGAGGTATTGGTCAGGCAAGCGATCAAGGTCAGGAAGTATGAACTGATCTACGTCGACTCGATGTCCAACACCCCGATCGAGATGGTTCTCGCCGTCATGGACGAGATCAGCCGGGCTGGCGGCTTCGCCTACCCCGTCAGGCGCGACGAGCGCCTGCTGCGCCGGATGAACCTGGGAAGCGGCCTGCGGCAGCTCCGGTTCATGGCCGACCACGACATCATGATGATCAGGCGATGCGACGGAGGCATCATCTTCCGCGACATCGGCAACATTTTCCACAGCACTGACGTACCGTCGACAAAAACCCAGCGCTGGGCGAAATACTATTCCGGGCCGGTCATCAAGGTCCGTTCGCCGCGGCGTTGGATTCTCAGCCGCTGGCCCACTCCGGCCATGGCCCAGCTGATGAACATGTCGACTGAACAGCTGGAAGACCTGTTTTTCCGTGCCGTGCTGTTCGACTACCGTCGCATGGCTCGTGCCGCCAGACCGCTCAAAGAGCTGATGGAACGAACCGATCAGGTTCGCATCATCGGGCCGGGCGACACCGATCTGACCTTCAGCATCAAGGGCATACCGGCTAAATTGTGTGTCGGTGAACTGAACATACCGGACGGCGAAGTCTTCACCGCCCCGGTGCGCGACTCAATGAACGGAGTCATTCACTACAACACCAAGTCGGTGTCGCGTGAAGGATGCCTGTTTGAAGGGGTCCGCTTCGAAGTTGTTAGTGGCCGGATCATGAAGGCTACCTGTGACAGTGGCGATCAGAAGAAGCTGGACGCCATCCTGAACACTGACCCGGGTGCCCGCTATTTCGGTGAGTTCGCCTTCGGCTTCCATCCCATGATCGACACTGCGGTCGGCGAAACGCTTTTCGACGAGAAGGTCCGCGGCAGTTTCCATCTGACTCCTGGTAAGTGCTACAAAACCGCCTCCAACGGCAACTCAAGCAATATCCACTGGGACCTGGTATGTATCCAGCGCCCTGAATACGGCGGCGGCACCATCTCGTTCGATGGTAAAGTCATCCGTAAGGATGGGCTATTTGTCCCGAGAGCGCTCCAGGGCCTAAACCCTGATCGACTGCTGGCCGAATAGCTTTGCCCCCAACACCTCGCAACACTCGTTGCGCGGAAGGCCCCATAGCTTCCAACTATGCGGGCTTTTTTTATGCCAAAGGCCGGGACCTTTACATTTACCCTGCATTCAACTACTATAAGGATGTTAAAAAAAATAAGCTACACATATGGAAACACGAAGATATCATCCAGAACATTTATCCCAACCCGCAGAAACGCACGATACAGCTCGGGAACAATTGGAATCCGAACGTAACCGGCTGGCCATGTTGAAAACTTACCGCCAGACGCTGGAAATCGCTCCGACCACCAATCAATAACCCTACCGCCATGACTGAAATCCAAAAAACATGCCATGCGGTCATCGATCAGCTGTCATTGATGTACGATGATAAGGAACACCTAAAAAGCGAAGTTTCACAGCTTGGCTATACTCCGTCGCTCAAGCGAAGGCTACTTGATTTCCTGGACCGGGAAATTGCGCTTTCAGAAGAGCGCATCAAACAGCTGCAGACAGAAACAGTGGGAATGGATACCGAAGAAAACGAGGGGTAAGTAGGATGACAGCGCTTCAACACATACTCACGCCGGCCAGCTGCCGGCTGGATTTTCCCGTTAGAAATGAAATTTCTAACGGGGTTGCTTTTTTATCAAATTTGAGGGAAAATGTATATATTAGCCAGTTAATAATTATCTAAAAAACTATGAACAAAAAAACCTACTGGGCACTGCCGGTCATCGCGATTTTGGCCATTGCCTTTATCGTGTCCGGCTGTACAAGCTCCTCAGAAAAAGTCGCGGAAAAAGTAACGGAAAAGGCCATTGAAAAAGCCACCAACGGGGCAGCCGACGTGGATCTGGACAACAACAGCGTAACTATTAATACAAATGGTGGATCATACCAGGCAGGTGACGATGTAAAATTGCCGGACAGCTTCCCGTCAGACATCTATGTTATCAGCGGCACGATCAAAGCAGCCATGACTCAGCAAACAAACGACTCCTTCATTGTTTCCATTGAAACGTCCAAATCGGTCACTGAAGCAAAAACTGCCTACGAACAAGAAATAGCGGATAACGGCTGGACCATTACCACTAATATGCTCTATAGCGGTGCGGTCACCCTGATGGCTGAGAAAAGCAACCGGACTCTGGGCATTGGCATTTCCGAGCTCGATGGGAAAACCACGGTTAGTATCAATACCTCAACAACTCCCGCGGATACTACGGCTACCCCTGATGACAATTAACGGCCACGCTTGAGCACTAAATACTAATTTTCAATTCATATGCCGCTCGACCAACTCCAGAACCCAACGCCATCCTCTTCCGCGTCCTTACCGTCCGAAAACAGGACTCCCGCTGCCTCCCCAAAAAAACGCCATTTTTTCCGTAACCTGTTCATTACACTCCTGGTGATAATCGTCATCGTTGCCATTGGCGTATCCGCAACAGGCGTATATGCGGTCCCAGGAATATCCGGCATATTCGGCATGAACAAGCCGAAAGACCTGGGTGTCACATACAGTGCCGCTGACCTGACTACCCTCGGCCAAAAAATCCCCCTTACGATTTCCAAAGACCGAGTCAGTTATGGCGGTGATCCGGCCACAATCTTTACAGGCACCGTGCCGGTCGATACGCAGAACACTTCGGCAGAAATAACCGCATTCCTCAACCGCTTCAGCGTGGCCGGGGGGCCAATCAGCGACACGCAGGTACGGATGATCGAGGGCGGCGTCGAAGTATCCGGAATGTTGAACATGTACGTCAAAGCACCCGCCTACGCAAAAGTGATGATCACACGGACAAGCGAAAAGAGCGTGGCTATCGACATCCAGTCCGCCAAAATCGGCGCGATCAGCGTACCGGCCAACTACCTGAAACAGGCCAATGACTGGGCGAACAAGAAGGTAAATGAACGCATGGCCAGCACACCCGGATTCAGCATGACCCAACTCGAGTACCACGATGGATATGATATATTCAAGGGCTCTGTGCCAAAAGATGTAAAATCCGCAGCCGGCGGATGGACTGATCTTATCCTAAAATAAAATAACTAAAAAAATGATACGAGCCCCACGGTAACGGGGGGCTTTTGTCATAAATGCACGTTTTTACACGGACTGGAAAAAATAGTATAATTATCTTATTAATCATTGATTCAAAAACGTATGGAAACCCCCAACCAAACCCAACCTGACAATGAAATTAAAATCAAAAAGCTGCGACGCTTCAATATTATTATGGCCTTCCTCCATGCCATTCAGGGCGTGGTGATGCTGGTCATAAGCTCTGATTTTTCCCTGCCGGTCACCACGGCCTTCGTCAAAATGAACTTTGCGTCAGGCAAACTGGAGCCGGTAATAAATACTCTATTTGATCTGCGTATCGGCCCTCTCGTCGCCGCCTTCCTGTTCCTGTCGGCCATTGCACATTTTTGCATCTCACTCGTCCCCGGGATCAACGCCTGGTACAACCGCAACCTGCTCAAAGGCGCCAATTACGCCCGCTGGGTTGAATACGCCTTCAGCTCCTCAATCATGATGATTGTGATCGCCATGCTGGTCGGCGTGTATGACGGTATCGCCCTGATGCTTATCTTCTTCCTTAATGCCATGATGATCCTCTTCGGCTGGATGATGGAGTTACACAACCAAACAACCCAAAAAACAAATTGGACATCATATATTTTTGGCTGCATCGCCGGCATCATCCCCTGGGTGGCAGTCGGACTGTACCTCTTCAACGCGGGCGAAGGTGATGCAAAAGCTCCAACATTCGTCTACTGGATATACTTTTCTATCTTCCTGTTCTTCAACAGCTTTGCCATCAACCAGGTCCTACAATACAAAAAAGTCGGCAAATGGCGGGACTATCTGTATGGCGAGCGAGCATACATTATCCTGAGCCTGGTGGCCAAATCATTGCTGGCCTGGCAGGTGTTTGCCGGGACGTTGCGGCCGGTGTAACAAATGCGCATTTGGGACGTTGACCCGAAAATTCTCTGTCAGAAGCACCTGGTGGCCGAACACCGGGAGCTTCATGCAGTCTGGACGGTAATAACCAAGAATAGACAGGGCTACAGCAGCCATCCAGAAACTTTACGGTGGCATGGCAAACTGGCCGCTTTATATTACCGGCATGAACGGTTGGTGCGGGAATTTATCCGACGTGGATATCACCACTATACTCCCCTAAATAAAAAACTGGCCACAGGCAGTAAATTCCAGCGTCAATATGTGGACCACCCTCAAAAACAGCTTAGGATCCTCCGGGCCAAGCCGTGCGGCTGTCCGCATAAATAAAATAGCGGGCGTTCTCGAGATGAGTTCGCCCGCTTCGTATTGTCGGTGGATTACTACTCCACCAATTTAATAGTGCCAATCCGCTTCACCGTATGGAAATAACCTTCGAATTTACGGCGCATGCCGTTCGGCGCCATCTTGTCCGGCAACATCGCATAACCTGTGATCAGCCAGGATTCACGGCTACCGTCCTCGATAGCCAGCGAACTAATGCTGCACTTGAGCAAGAACCGCCCGCCGCCCTCGTCAGTCAAGTCGATGACGAAATCAACGTCATCGACAAGTTTCCGACCCTTGAGCAAGGCAATGCCCAAGTCAAGCTTGCTCGGGCCATTGTGGATGTCATACAGTTTTCCGGTTTCCATACAGAAACCTCCTTATAAAAAGAATGGGCGGTGAGTTGGTGCACCACCGCATAACACCCTTCTCTGCAGATCCTACAGAGGACCGCACCATACGATGCGGAATTGGAATCAATGAACAATAACCAGACATACTACCACTGGATTATGTTTTTGTCAACCCCCTAGCTGATCACCTGTCTTGACACCACTACATTCCTATGCTATTATTGAAAGCTTCTTTTTTTGGTATACTAGAAGCAACCCAATAGGGTTTTCGTACCTCACAACATTCAAGGATCAAGGAGGATCTTCATGAGTAAAACTCATGAATCAGCTCCAAAACCAACTCCACAAGAGCTGGAAATGGAAGCTACCCGTAGGCTGAATAAGGCTGGCTTTGACGAGGATGGCCTGCCAATTCGACCGCCCGAAAGCGTGGAAGCGTATCACCCGATAACGCCAATCCACACAATCGACCGTCAGGTGGCCGATCCGCAAGGAACGGCTTTCCTCACCCTGGCGGAACCGCCGCAATGGTAAAATGGTAATCAGAAGCATCTAGAACTTCTGACAACCGACCCTGGACGCATGACGCGACCAGGGTTTTTTATTTTAAATACAATTAACTAACCGCCCATGTAAAAAAATGTTACGAAAAAGGAGCGAAGAGGAGCGTTCCTGAAGTGTAACGAAAGGAGCCGATCCCACTCGAGTGGAGCGGTTGTGGGTCGGCAACGACGATGAGCCCTTTTGCGTTAATTTTTTGCCAGGGCGACGATTCTTTTCCGTCACTTTTCTTGTCGTCAAGAAAAGTGACAAGTAAAATATATCCCCACTACTCTTTAATTTTATCCTATTAGCTGATTATGATTATTTTATGGTAAAATATAGCCATATGAAACACGTCGTATTCTCGGGCATACAGCCCTCCGGACAGCTCCATATCGGCAACTATTTCGGTGCCCTGAAAGGGTGGCTGGAACTGCAGGCTGATCCGAATAATGACTGTATTTTCGCTGTAGTGGACTACCACGCCCTGACTGAGGGCCCGAAGCCAGCCGACCTGCGCCAGCGCATTTTTGACGTGTCTGCGGATTTCCTGGCTGCCGGACTGGATCCGCACCAGAGCACCATCCTCATCCAGTCATTCGTCACGGAGCACACCGACCTGGCCTGGATCCTCAATTGCGTCACCCCGGTCACCTGGCTTGAGCGCGTCCCGACATTCAAGGACAAAGCCCAGCAATACCGCCAGAACATCAACATGGGCCTCCTGGATTACCCAGTACTGATGACGGCAGACATCCTGCTGTACAAGGCGACAGTCGTGCCCGTCGGCCAGGATCAGTTTGCCCACCTGGAGCTGGCCCGAGAAATCGCCCGTGCGTTCAACGCCAAATACGGCCAGACATTCCCCGAACCCAAAGAGCGGATTACCCTGACGCCGAAAATCATGAGCCTGACCGACCCGACAAAAAAAATGAGTAAGAGTTATGGCGATAAATCATGCCTGTATATGAACGATTCGCCTGAAACCACAGCCGCGAAAATCAAATCTATGACCACCATCACCGGCGACGAAAAAGACGTGATCAGCGCCTTTCTCAACCTGACCAAGGAAATCCACCAGGAATTCAAGGACCTGGGCAAGAGATACCTGGCGGACCGCGAATTGCGTACTGAGGACGACCTGGAAAAACTGGACAAGAAATGGGGCGATGCCAAATTCAGGCAATTTATGGCGCTCTACAACTTTTATATGCTCCTGTACATCTTCGGCGAACAGGCTGACCGCAAGAAATTCCTGAGTGCACTGGAAAAGAATACCGTAAAATTTTCAGAATACAAACAGCTCCTGGCTGATAAAATATCCACCTACCCCGACTTCGTCAGCTTCAGAAAAAAGCGGGCCGAGCTGGTCACCCACCCGGAAAAAGTCTGGGACACGCTGCGTCATGGGAGCGAACGGGCCCATGCCATCGCCAAACAAAACATCTCTGAGATCAGGCACAAAGTCGGATTGACGTAAATCAACGCTGAATGAGCCCTGGACTACCCTTGACCAGAGGGTTGTTTTAACGTACAGTACGGCAAAAGATAGCTCATTACCAATTTCCAAAAAAGCGAGGTTTACATGGTATTCGAAAGACACGTCATCACCAATGACCATAAACAATTGCGTCGTGATCCGCTGACGGGTCGTTGGGTAAAATTAATCCCAACTGGCGACAAGCGGTTACGGGAAATTTTCGGCCGTTGGCGTTCACGGAACAATAACGCAATCACCCCGACACATGTCGAGGGGTGCTATTGTTGTCCCGACCATCCTGAACTCACCAATCCCCCGATTCTCCACCAATACACGCCGCATGGCACGTTGACAGTGACGACTCCCAAGCAGGACTTGAATGTTACAATTTTCGAGGAGCCCGTCCGCGAACCAGACGGCCTCTACGACCGAATGACGCCTGTCGGCATCGACGAAACCATCATCATGGGAGATAACCATGCCGTCCGGCTCACGGAATTACCGGCAGATTTTCTGTCCGCCAGCCTGTCGGTCTGCCGTGACCGGATACGCGACCTGAACCAGAACCGGTGCCTCCAAAATTTCATGTTTTGGACCGAAGGCAACTACTACGACGAATCCATGGGGACATACAGACATCCCTGTTGGCACATCAACTCAGAAGCGCATGTTCTCAGAAGAATTGAGGAAGAAATCGGGGGGTGTATGCACTATTACTTCCCGCCCCAGGAGAAAGAACGCTGCCTGATCTGTGACCTGATTCGGTTTGAACAGGAAAAATCGGTGAGAGTCATTTGGCAAAGTGACCACCACCTGGTCTGGGCGCCGTATGCTGCTCGCTACCCATTCGAAATTTGGATCGCCCCCCTCCGACACGGGGCTTTCTTCCAGGAAAACCCCGAAGTCCGCGATCTGTCCATGCTGATAAAGCGCGCACTCACTCAGCTTGAGGGTTACTTCGGCCCGCATTACTTGTACACAGTCACTCTGCATAGCGGGCCCAGAAAATTCGGCTCCTATGATTCCGAAAAAATCGCACAGGCCTACCATTGGCGCCTCAGGATTGTACCGTTTCTCGGTCCGAGCTCGATGCGGGCTCATGTTAAGGGAGAAAACGAACACGTGGTATTCCCTGAAGTGGCGGCACGCCTCCTCATGATGCCCTCTCAGGACATCGAGGCCTGGCTCCAAGCTAAGGATGAATGAGCTGTGTCATCAAAAATTGCACACTAATGCCCAAAAAAACGCCCGCCTGCTCAGCAGACGGGTTTTTATTTTTTAACGAATTACGCCTTTCCTACGTACTCGCCCGTTTCGGTACTCACTACCACCATCTCGTCCTGTTTGATGAATAGCGGCACGTTGATTTCCAGGCCGGTTTCCAGCGTGGCCGGTTTCAAAACCGAACCCTGCGCCGTATCGCCCCTCACGCCCGGTGCGGTCATGGTCACTTTCAGGGTAATTTTTTTCGGCAATTCTATCGCGATCGGCGCATCATTGAAATTCAAAACCTCAACCTCAGTATTTTCCTTGAGATAATCCTTCTTCTCGCCGAGCTGCGCTTCTGTCACGAAAAACTGATCATAGGTCTCCGCATCCATGAAGAAATAACGATCCGCTTCACGATAGAGATAATTAGCTTTGGACTTGCGGATATCAGCCTCTTCCAGTTTTTCCTGGCCTTTAAACGTCTCCTCCAAAACCCGGCCGGTTTTGAGGTTTTTCAGGGACGTCCGCATAATCCCTTTTGACTGGGCCATTTTTATGAAGCTATGCTTCATGACTACATACGGATCGCCCTGGTAAACCAAATAGGCGCCAGCGCGCAAATCGTTGATGGATAGCATAAATTATCGGGTCGTATAGGGAATCAAAGCCATAAACCGGGCCCGTTTGACTGCCTGGGCCAGCATCCGCTGGTGTTTTGAGCAGATTCCGGTTTTCTTTCGGGGTAAAATCTTTGCATACGAAGAAAGATATTTCTGCATGACCCTGACCTCTCGATACTCCAGATCATCGATGCCGTTCGTACAGAAATGGCACGCTTTATTCACGACTGGGCGGGGATTATTATTCTTGTTATTTCTCATCATTGGCATAAGTGTTCAGGTATTAAAATGGTATGTCCTCGACATTGATTTCCGGCTCTCCGGTTGGAGGTTCCGGCTGGGTCGCCTCATCAGAGGCTGGAGCCACAGCAGGACCGCCGGACTGGCCGGCCCGATCAAGCATGATTACGTTCTCAGCGACAATCTCCGTGCGGTACTTCTTCTGGCCCGACTGGTCGTCCCATGAACGTGTCCGCAGACGGCCTTCGATATAAATCTTACTGCCCTTTTTCACGTACTGCCCGACAATGTCAGCCAGCTTCCGCCAGACAACCACATTATGGAATTCCACTTCCTCTTTCTTTTGGCCGGATGCCTGGTCAGTCCAGCGCCGGTTAGTGGCGACACCGATCGTAGCGACATTCTGGCCATTGGGCGTGGTCCGTACCTCCGGGTCCCGGGTCACGTTGCCGATAAGCATGACTTTATTGAGGTTCATATTGGTATAAATTTAAATCTCTTCTTTAAGGATATCATCCAGCTTCTTGTCCAAATCCTCCAAGCTGATTTTCTGCTCCTTATCCTTGTCTTTCGGTTTGGCTGGCTCTTCTGCCGGTGCCGGAGGTGCTGCGGCAATTTTATCCTCTGCCCGTTCGCGCGCCATGCGCTGTTCAACCTTCTCCTGGACCATCCGCTCTTCGGCAATCTGCGCCGCCGTCTTGATCGGCTTCTTGATCATCAGGTGCCTGATCAATTCGGTCATCAGACGGAATTGACGGTCGAGCTCCTTCAGCTGGGACTGCTCCATGTCAAATTCCACGCAGACGTACGTACCGTACGTTTCGTGATTTATCTCATACGCCAGTTTGTGCTTGCCCAGCGACTCCTGCTTGGTTACCTGGCCCTGGTGCTTGGCGATTAGATCGAGGGTCTTTTTTACGGCTGCCTCCTCGCCGGCTTGGTCGAGCTTCGAGCTCATCATGACCAATAGCTCATAGTGCTGCATATAGTATTTTCTTAACCCTGCCTGGCTGCTGTGGTGACCGGGGGCTGGCACCACGTGGATAAAAAAACAGCCAAAACAAAGCTTAATTAATTTGTCCATTAGAGTTTAGCACAGGTCTACCGGGCTGGCAAGGCCCAGACTGCCCTATTCGCGCCGACATCTGATATAATGGATATATGGCTACACAATACGCTTTTATCCTCGGTAAAAACCCCATCCTGTCCGTGGCAGAAATATTCCGGCGGGCGACAATCGAATCCGCTTCCTTTACCATCGTCGAATTGACCAGCCAGGCACTGATCGTGCAGGCCGGCCGGCATATTGACGCGGCAGCCTGGCAGGCGGCGCTAGGGGGCTGTATTAAAATCGGTGAAATTATCAATACCTACGATAACCTCAAGCACCTGCTGGCAAACATGTCGTCAGAGTACCTGACGGGCCACATGTTCCCCGAGCAGGAGAAAAAAATTATTTTCGGATTCAGTCTCTATGGCGACCCGGTCATCCGCGAGCAAAAGAAATTTCTAGCCGCCGGACTGACCATAAAAAAGGCGCTCAAAGGGTCCGGCCGGAGCGCTCGACTACTGACCGGCAAGGAGCCTGCCCTGTCCAGCGTCCAGGTTGACAAAAACAACCTGCTCACGCGCGGTGCCGATTGTCTGGTCATCGCCAGCCTGAATAAAATCTACCTAGGCAAAACGCTGACCATGCAGGATTACGAGGATTATTCGGAGCGAGATTACGGGCGCCCGCAGCGCGATGCCCGGTCAGGCATGCTCCCCCCGAAACTGGCGAAGATTATGATCAACCTGGCCGCTATTCCCCACGACCAATATATCCTTGATCCATTCTGCGGTTCCGGAACGATCCTCCAGGAAGCGCTGGCCATGGGCTATCACCGGGTGGCGGGCAGTGACATCAGCTCAAAGGCTGTAATGGATACGAAACAAAATCTGGCCTGGCTGGCTTCCCAGCGCCAGCTGCCCCAGACTGACATCGTCCTGGACCAGGCTGATGTCAGGAAGCTGGGAAGCACCATCACCGACGGATCGGTCGATGCCATCATCACCGAACCGTTCCTCGGGCCGCCGCTGACCCCCCATACCCCCATCATCAACATCCTGGCCATCATCCAGGAACTTGAGTCTCTGTATATGGACGCGTTTAAAACTTTTTCAAAAATCCTCAAACCGGGCGGGAAAATAGTCATCGTATTCCCGCTGATCAAGACCGCCCACGGCATTTTCAGTTTACGCATCCTGGAACAGCTGACCGCTATGGGATTCATGCGGATGAATCCAATCCCCGATGAGGCGTCGCTGTTCGCGAAAATCGGCCCGACGGCACGGGGCTCCATCCTGTACCACCGCGAGGGACAGATGGTGGAACGGGAAATCTTTATTTTCCAGAAAAAAAGCTAGGGCTCCGGCGTACCCTAGCATACAAACATACTCTGTTCTGAAAATCTTCAATCGAGAAGATAATCACGCTCCTTTCATACTTCCAGAGGGTTGATTTTGGCGCTGCTGGCCACCTCCAGAAGGTAGGGTGAGGGCTACCCACCCCACAGGCGGGAATGCGCTGATCTGCAGCGGATCCCCTTGATATGGACGAAACGTCCCACCACCTCCTTTCAAAGGAACAAGTTCTCGCTTCTGAGATACATGACGTACATCATCGAGTACCTCCTTTGTGTGCGCCGGATTGCGGTGGCCGAACAGAAGGCTTCACCTTCTGTTGTTCTCGAATCTTGCGAGTTCGCGCGACAAGATGATTGTCCTCCCTGTCGCCTTTGTCTTTACACGTACTATCCTCCTATCTCTTTACGAGTTAAAGGACTTTTACTCATCGCAAGGAAACCTACTCCCATTATAGTACTCCTGCAAACAATAAAAAGTCGTGTCAAGGCTTATTGGCTCCGTTTCGGTTTCGGTAAAAGAAAATTCCGCTAACTGAGGGGAAAATCAAATCCTGAAATACATCGTATCCCCGTCCTGGACAATATATTCCTTGCCCTCTGTCCTGGTTTTCCCAGCCTCGCGGGCCCCCACCTCGCCTTTGCAAGCCACCAGATCCTGCCATGGCGTGACTTCCGCCCGGATAAATTTCTGCTCAAAATCAGTGTGGATCGCCGCCCCAGCCTGTGGCGCTGAAGAACCTCTTTTCACGGTCCAGGCCCGTGTTTCGTCCTCTCCTGCCGTCAGAAATGTAATTAAATCTAAGGCTGTATACGCGGCGGTAATGAGGCGGTCCAAGCCGGTTTTCTCCAACCCTAAAGTGTGTAAATACTCTCTGGCGTCTGCCTCAGACATTTCAGCCAGCTCTGATTCGACTTTCGCGCTGATAACCACATAGCCCGGCACTTCCTTGGCTGCTTCGGATTCGTCGACATTCAGTACCCGCATCATCGGCTTGACGGTCAATAAATTCAGGTCCCGGATGGACAGCTTCTCATCGTCGGTCATATCCGCCTCAGATAATAGCTTCCCTTCATCCAAAATGTGTTTTACTTTTTGATACACAGCAAGCATCTTCACGGCTTCTTTGTCCCCGCTTTTTGATTTCGGTCCCATGTCTGACAAACGTTTCTCGACGGTAGCCAGGTCGGCGTAGATCAATTCCAGCCTGATCGTCTCCTCGTCTGATTTCGGGTCGACCTTATTCGCGACATGGATGACATTCGGGTCGGAAAATTTCCTTACCACCTGGCAGATGGCGTCGACCGTCCGGATATGCGACAAAAATTTATTCCCCAGTCCCTCGCCTTTGTGCGCCCCGGCGACCAGGCCGGCAATGTCCACAAACTCGACAACCGTATTGATAATCTTTTTGGAATTATAGATTGCCGCCAGCTTGTCCAGCCGCTCATCAGGCACCGCCACAGTCCCGATGTTCGGGTCTATGGTGCAGAACGGGTAGTTTGAGGCGTCGACCTGCTTCTTAGTCAGCGCTTTGAATAATGTCGACTTGCCGACATTTGGCAATCCGACGATGCCGATGGAAAAACTCATATGGGAGTATTCTAACAGTTTATGGCTTTTTTTAAAAGCGGTGCTTTATATTAAATAAAAAAACATCTATACTATACTCATGCAACCCCGATTCTACATGCCAGCGGTAAAAGTAGCCAACGACACTCTTATCATTGCCGATAAGGATATTATCCGACAAGTAACTGACATCCTGCGACTGAAAAAAGACGATGTTTTTTTCGTGTTCACCCCCCAAGCCGAATACGAACTGGCCATAAAAAGTATCTCGGATTCCATCATTGAAGCTACGATCATCGAACAGCGACAGGCAGAACGGGAACCGAAAAAGAAGCTTATCCTGTACCAGTCATTGCTGAAAAAAGACAAATTCGAATGGATCCTACAGAAAGGCGTAGAACTCGGCATCCATGCGTTTGTGCCGGTAGTCAGTGACAATAGTATCACCCGTGAAATATCGGGCCACAAGCTTGAACGGTATACTAAGATCATTACCGAAGCGACTGAACAGTGCGGCGGCATACATATCGCCCCACTGGACCCATTAATGAAATTTGAGGATGCCATATTGCATGTCGCTGAACAACCCGGCCAAAAACTCATTGCATGGGAAGGGCAGACTAAAAACCACCTTCCAGACATACTCGACAGCACCACGGCCGTCTATCATCTTTTCATCGGGCCTGAAGGCGGCTATTCGCCGGATGAGGTGGACTTTGCCGGACAAAACGGGCTAACTACAGTCAGTTTGGGGCGGAGGATTCTACGGGCAGAAACTGCCTCAATCGCCGCTGCTGCACTGATTCTTCTGAAATAACCAGCAATATGGTATACTATATACACATTTTTATTAATAAAAAATAATATGTTTGAAAACGTTTCTCGTCCGCAGGGCCAGGCACCCCAATCCCCGGAACAGCCGAAAAATTGGGGCCCATGGAAGCCAGTCGACCCAAATGCCAAAAAGACTGCCGGCCTGCCTAGACGCGAGGCTGGTCCGATGCCGCCTCCGCCAATGGGTTCAAATCCGATCGTTCCGCCACCTCAAAACCCTTTGGTGAATATGCCGAGAAACCTGAACGTACCCGGCACCGATACGCCGGAACCGCCACGCCACAGCCGAAGCAAGATGATCATGATCGGCCTGATGATTTTTGCCGTCCTCATCGTTCTGATTGCAGCGGCGATCTTCCTGTTCAGCAAATACAGCAAATCAAACACGAATAATTCAAATAATGAGAATACTGCGATAAATGAAAATCTGAACACAAACCAAAATAGCAACAGTAATTCAAATCTGAACACAAGCCGTAACCTGAACAGTATTTTCAATGCCAACACATCAAACTCTAATACCTCACTTAACACCAATGCCGCGTCCAACGTGAACATTGCGGGCAACCTGAACATTAACGTGAACCAAAATACCAACGCCAGCTCCAATAGTAACACAAATCTCAACGCGAATATAAATGGTAACACCAACAACATCCTGGATTCCGACAATGACGGTTTGACGGACGAACAGGAAGAGATCTATGGTACGGACCGGATGAATCCCGACACGGATGGTGACGGCTACCTGGACGGCGCTGAAGTGAAGGGCGGCTACAACCCGCTTGTCGGCAGCGGAGCCAAGCTCAATCCGTAACTAAAAACTGAAAATAAAATTAAAGGTCCGCCTCATCGGCGGGCTTTTTATTTCCTGCTCCGGATCCAGTCCTTCAGTGCCGGCTTTAACCACGGGAAACCAAGTTGTTTCGTGGGGATATCCTTGGGCGCAAACCACCTGTATGCACTGACGTCATCCTTTGCGACTAACCGTCCGGAGTTGATTTTCGCCAAATAGACTACATTCAACGTATAGACATCATACCCATACCGGTATATGTCGATATACATACCGAAAAAACGGATATCAGCTAATGTCACGCCCAGCTCCTCCTTCATTTCGCGCCGCAGTCCGTCGATAGGAGGTTCGCCGTCATCCAAAAAACCGCCGGGGGTGTCCCACCAGCCTTTCTTTGGATCCACTGCACGCTTCACTAATAGCACTCGCCCAAAACGATCCTCAAAAAGGGCTGATGCGGTCGGTTTGGAATTCTGGAAAAATTGGAATTTGCAATGAGCACATGCTAAAATTCCTTTACGATTCTGCCTGCGATATGCCTCTCCGCATCGCGGACAAAATTTGAAAAAATTATTGGCGCTGTATTTCATATGCACGTAAGACATTCTGTAAAAGCATAGCTACAGTCATCGGACCGACGCCCCCCGGCACGGGCGTAATCCAGCCTGCCACCTCGGCCACACCCGCAAAATCAACATCCCCGACCGCTTTTCCGTTCAACCGGTTATAACCGACGTCAATGACGATGACTCCCTTTTTCATCATTTCTTTTTTGATGAACTTCGGCCGGCCGATCGCTACGATGACAATATCAGCTGACTGAATTTTTTCAGTAAGCCCGGCATCATCCGGACCACGATGTTCCACCTGGCATCCAACCTGGGAAAACATATACTCGATCGGTTGGTAGAAAACTTTGCTGTTGGAGATAATGACCGTCTTTTTGCCGGACAAATTTTCTCCAGTATTTTTTACCAGCTCCACAATCCCTGCCGCAAGCCCAGGCACCAATCCTGGACGGCCATGGAGCTGGGACTGGATGTTTGCCGGATGGAATCCGTCAACATCCTTGATGGGTTTGATGGCACTGATTATCTTGTCCGTATCATA
>Ga0172379_10002861_pt1 | contig 29140 bp, 18 predicted proteins | sample GrowelOW334metaG_FD_119756 | JGI IMG/M metagenome (GOLD analysis project Ga0172379, IMG submission 119756) | Groundwater microbial communities from an aquifer near a municipal landfill in Southern Ontario, Canada - Groundwater well OW334 metaG | ecosystem: Environmental > Aquatic > Deep...
CATGGCCGGATTTTAAGTCTTGAAAAAGTAATGCTAGTATATATTAATGAGCCCCATTAGAATTTTATTTATATGACTAACGGGCAATAAATTATTATTTTTTCAAATTTCAATATTACTTTTAAGCAATATGTTAAAATTCTAACGGGGTGAACAAAATAAAAAAAATAATTTTTGGCATCGTCGCTGTCAGTGTGGTTCTGATAGCGGTGTTCATATATTCAATCATGAGGCAAAGCGATACGGTTATTTCAACTAAAAACACAATCTTTTTTTACGGTCGGGAATGCCCGCATTGCAAAGAAGCGGAACGGTTTATCGAAGACAATAAAATTGATCAAAAACTTGAATTCGACTCCGTTGAAGTCTGGCACAATCAAGATAATGCCGATCTGCTCGTGCAAAAAGCCCGGGAGTGCGGAATCGCTGATTCGCGGATCGGCGTGCCGTTTGTTTGGAGTCAGGGGAAATGCTATCTCGGCACGCCGGACATAGAAGCTTTCTTGAAGGAAAAAACAGGAATAAATTAAAAATTATAGAATAGTGTGGTATAATAAAAGCATCTTAAATAAGACAAATTAGCTGATGCGTACCAGTCAAAAACAAAATTTTTTGGATAGTCTGGCGAGGAGAAAAGATGACCGGATTAAGGATTTTGATCTGCCTCTAGCCAGATACATAAACAAATGCTATCGTTCTTCAGTTCTGTTTTCCGCTGCCGGGAGAACGGGTTCTTTTTTTACCTCTGATTCAAAATTATATTATACTCCGGAAGAATATTGCCGGTTAAAAAGGGGAGAGAGAATCACGAGGATAATCGGCAGATTGGACAGCCTGCACTCAAAAATTTTTGAAAATAGCAAGATTTATCAGGTCAGTCGGAGTAATTTGTGGCAATTTAAACTACGCCACAGCTATGCCAAGTTCAGAAACTATGCCGTTTCTTTGGCTGATGATTCTTCGCAAAAAGTGTCTGTCGTCAAAATGTGGAACCTTTCAATTGTTGGTGCTGTGATTTTCGGTATGTTCACTATGACCATGATTTATCGCTATCTGGGGCAGGGAGTTTCCGCCGCCATACTGCAAAATGATGCTATCCAAACTCAGGAGGTTTTAGTTTCTGATAAAGCGACGCAAAGCGAAAAGGTTTTAGGAGCCGACATCACCAAGGAGATAAATGACAATATTGATATGGATTCGATAACCAGTTTGCTTAAGGAGCAAAGCAACCAAACTGATTTAGAAAAACAGATAGTCGACATGGTCAAGGGATATCCGATTGAAAAAATGGCGCCGCTGATTGCTAAACAAGACCGGGTGGTAGCGGCTTTTCTGGTGGGAATTGCCAGACAGGAGAGTTCCTGGGGGGTGCATGTGCCGGTTTATAAAGGGCAAGAATGTTGGAACTATTGGGGTTGGCGCGGGAAAAACGCGGTGGGAACCGGCGGGCACACTTGTTTTGCTACTCCCGAGGAGGCGGTGGAGACTGTGGCCAAACGGATCAAGTTTTTGGTTTCCAATCAGAAACTCAATACGCCGGAAAAAATGATCGTTTGGAAATGCGGGGACTGTTCTTGGGATAACCAGCGTGATATGCAAAGATGGATCAGTTCAGTCAGCACATATTTCAAAAAACTAAACACGGAGTCAAAATAAAAATTCAAAGTTGAAAAATGCTTGCTTTTAAGGTAGAAGTATGCTATAATAGACACATAAAGGGCTAGAGTTAGCCCAGAAATAGCGGAAAAGAACGGGTGATAGCCCGTTTTTGTTTTTTTAGGGGGATTAAAAGAAATGGCTGAAGAAAAACAAAAACTAAAAAACAATGAGAATCTGACCTTGATCGGGCGTTTTGCTGTTTGGGCAGACGGCGTTGAAATCGGGATTGGAAAAAGGATATTCGGGCTGATCTTGCTGGTTGGAATGTCAGGATTTTTAGTTTATCAGCAAAGTGCGAGCTGGGAGTTTTTTCGGGTTAAAAAAGTTGCCAAAGCGGCTGACAGCGAACTCCCACAATTTTCGCCGAAAAAAGAAATTATGACGGATAGCGGTTTGCGTTGCACTGCCGGCAATGAAAACGAAAATATCGCGGGCGATTTGAGCATTGATCAATTTGCCATCAAAAAGAATATTGAAAAATTAATCAATGACAAGCCGATGCAATCCATGGTTGAAGCAGTGGCCGAGAGAGATCCAAGCACAGCTTCATATCTGGTCGCGATCGCGAAAAAGGAAAGTAATCTCGGAAAGTTTTCTCCCAAAGACGCGGAGGGCAAAGATTGTTTCAATTATTGGGGGTTTCGCGGCAGCCAAAACACGACGAAATCCGGATATTCTTGTTTTGATTCTCCCGAGCAAGCGGTGGCGATTGTCGGTGACCGGATTCAATTCTTATCAAAAATAAATAATTATGATACGCCCAAAAAGATGAGTGTTTGGAAATGCGGCTTTGATTGTTCATGGGATAATCCGGTGGCGGTCAAAAAATGGATCGCGGATGTCGGTTATTATTATAAAAAAATTAACACACAGCTATAACTGTTGACTTTGGGCCAAAAATCTGCTATAATAGATACATAAGGGCTTAGGAAAGCTGTTATCTTTAAGAAACGGGTGAATCCCGTTTTTGTTGTTTTTTAGGCTAATATGGCTAAAATAAACAAAAATATAAATAAAATCCTGGCAATAGGGCTTATGTTCCTGTTTTTTGCCGTTTTTTCCGTTGCCAATTCCAATGTTGCTCAAGCGTCGGAGATCAAAGTTGCGGACGTTGTGAAATTATTGAATCAAGCGCGCATTGCCAATGGCCTGGATGCGCTCAAAGAAAATTCAATTCTTGATCTGGCAGCTGAAGCGAAAGCAGAAGACATGGTTAAGAATGATTATTTTGCGCATACGTCGCCATCCGGAATTGATCCGTGGTACTGGTTCAAAAAATTAGGCTACGGTTATAAATATGCCGGAGAAAATCTGGCGGTAAATTATGACAGTGCTGAAGAACAGCACAAGGCCTGGATGAACAGCAAAACGCATCGCGCCAATATTTTGAATGCCAACTATCGCGAAGTGGGCGTAGCAGTGGTCAAAGGAAAAATAGACGGAGAAAATTCACTGCTCACTGTCGAGATGTTCGGAACGCCAACTTTTATTCCTGCCGATCCGGGAGCTGCTGGAACGCCAATGCCCAAGGGCCAAGAAGTGAAGGCCTCCGAAGCGATACCTGCAGAAAAAGTTGAAAGTGTGCCGTTGCCGGCGGAAAATTTAGATACGCCGAACACAGCCGATGTTGCCAAGGACAATTCCGGATATTTAAAAAATCCTGTTTCCGCGCCTTTGCCGGAAAATAATATGCGCTGGATAGGCCTGGGTCTGCTTTTAGCTTTTATTCTAACGGGAATATCCATCTTAGCCGGACCGATGATATTGACCTTTAAGGTCTATGAGATTTTAGCTTTGGTTAGGGCTGAAAAACAGAAGAAGGATCTTTTGGAAGCTTCTGAAATGGGAGCGGCCAAAGCATAAAATAGAATATTATTCGAAAGACAATCCGTTGTGGCGGGTTGTTTTTTTGTCAAACCACTAAATAATGCTTTTGTCAAGCCAAAAACTGTGGATAACTCATTTGCAATATTTTTTTGTTCGGGTAGTATTAACAACAAGGAGCGAAAATAATAAAAAATATTAAGGAGGTACCGTATTTATGTAAGGCGCTTTTTTATTTGGTATTTTTTCTCGCAATTTGAATAAACATTTAAATAAAATCCGGGTGAACCTTTTCTTTTGGAGACAAGAGAATAGTGTGGATTTCAAGGCCAGCTTATGCTCGCAATTTTTTGCGGGTGAAAGCTGGCTTTTTGATTAGGCAAAAAAATTTAAGCCCCCTTTGGAGGGGGCATGCCCTCCGGAAACGGGGGTTTAAATCAAATTTGCTTATTATAAAAAGTTTATAGCTAGAAAGGCAGGTGAATATGAAATGAAAAAATTAATAACTGCAGCCGTATTCGTATTCGCTTTCGCGTTGGCAGTCACGCCAGCCTTAGCTGGTACTACTTGTTGCAAAAAACCTCAGAAGTGCCCATGCCCAGATCAGTCTAATACAGCAGTTGGCGTGTCCAACACTGTGACAGCTGGAGCTAACACTGGCAACAACATGAGCATGGGATTTTTTAGCGGAGTAGCTACTGGTCCTGCGTTCTCAACTGCCTCTGGAGTTAACGCTATTAATACCAATGTAAAAACTGGCTGGTCAACTGGTTCACAGCAAAACGGCGCATATGGCGTTAGTAATACAGTTGCTTCAGCAGCTAACACCGGATACAATGCATCATCCGGTATGGTTATAACTGGCGGAGCAGCAGCGGGAGCCCAAGGAGTTAACCTGGTCAACACTAATGTAAAAATTGGTGGCATGATGTGGTAATTCCTTTCTAGAACGGTAATCAGAAGGGCGGGTTCGCCCGCTCTTCTGAAAAGTCCGTGTGAAATAAAATGATAAAAAGCTTTTTTAATAAAATATTTCCATACATAACAGTATTCGGACTGGTGTTTTTGGCTAGTGTGTTTTTAGCCGAAAATAGCAGTGCGAAAATTGAAAACAGCGTAAGCGCCACGGCCAATAGCGGAGGAAATACAGTAACAAATGGCGGGACTATAAAAACCGGCGACGCCACGGCGACAGTCAATGCTCAAAATTATGTAAATGGCGCTGACACCGTCCAAAATAAAGTTGAAGCGCGCGCCGAAGTCCAGGGAGAAGGAGCGCAGGCTAGTGTTGAGGTGAACGGCGAGAAAAAAAGCTGCGAAGCATCGGGCGAAGAAGGTTGCGCGGTGGAAATAAACAATTCAGCAAATAATACCGATAGCATTGAAAGCACAGACGCGGCAGACATTGAGAATAAAAATATTATCCAATCGGCCACGAATGCTATTTCTAATTTCACTAAAAATATAACCGAAAAAATAATTTCTTGGTTTTCATAAAAGTTGAATGAAAAAAATTATCGATAAAATTTTTAACATCACCATTGTCCTGATTTTGATCAGCGGTCTTTTGAGTTATCAGTTTGTTTTACCGGCGCGTGTTTCTCACGCGGAAGATGAAATTGCGCCGGCCGTAACACAGGAAGAAGCGACAGCTGAAGCGTCAGCTGAAGAGCCAGCAGAAGAGCCGGCAGAAGAGTCGGCAGAGCCTGCTGATGAACCGGAAGAAACTGCTGAAATCCAGCAAACATCGGACCTGGAAAACTGTCTGGATTGTAGCGATGCGGATAGCGCGAGCGTAAATACGGCCAGCGGAACGGAAAATACTGTCGCGGCAGAGGCGAACACTGGAGAAAATGCGATTTCTGGATCGGCGGAAAATGCAGATGTCGCGGAAAATTTGCCAGAAGAAAATATTATTCCCGCTGCGGAAACGGAAAATAATCCCGAAGCAGTTTTGCCGGAAGCCGCGATTGAAACCGGAGATGCCGGCGCGGAAGCGGGCGGGGTAAATGTTGTCAACACAAACATAACTACCGAGAATGGGCAGCAAGAAATAATAAATCTCACCGGTGAAACGACTGGTGATGTCAATCTTTTGGAAACATTTGAAACCCTCTTGGAAAACGGGGAAAATTCTTCCGGAGATGGCGACGGTGATGAAGAGGAAAACAAAAAAGTGGTAAATATCAACACGGCAACAGATGTGGAAAATTCCGCGGAAGCTTCTGCTAATACCGGGACTAATTCGATTGAAAATATATCTGGCAATGCTGACATAACTACCGGGGAAGCGTTTGCGGCGGCTAGCATAATAAATTTAATCAATACAAATATCGTTGGCGATAACTGGCTGTTGGCGATTATTAATATTTTGGGCAACTGGACAGGTGACTTGATTGTGCCGGGGGAAGGCTTGCTTTTCACAACAGATTCCGGAATGCAATTTGGTGATGTAGTGAACGTGAACGAAGCGGTTGATGTGGAAAACAATGTGAGCGCGGAGGCTGGGACGGGAGGTAATTCCATTTCCGGAGCAGGAAGCGCCAGCATTTCAACCGGCGAGGCGCAAGCGAACGCCAGCGCGGTTAATTTAATAAATACCAATCTTGTTAAAAACAATTGGTTTTTTCTAATTATCAATAATGCCGGCAATTGGGTGGGACGGGTGATGGGCTGGGGCGCGGACGGAAGCCAACAAAGCATTTACGAATATAATTTTGGAAGCCTTTCCGGTCTCTCTGGCGCGACAGGGCCGGCCTATGATGTTTACAACTACAACAGTGCCGCCAATGTTTCGAATACCGCCACTGCGACAGCCAGTACTGGAAATAACAGCATTCAAAATTCAGGTTCGGCTTCTATTTCAACCGGCAATGCCACGGCCTGGGCCAGCGCTTTCAATTTTGTGAATACTAACATCGTCGGCAACAACTGGCTATTTGGAGTGGTGAATAACGCCGGCACTTGGAACGGCAATGTGGTTTTTGCCTATCCGGATCTCGCGGTAACGCTCTCGGCTGACAGAGAGCATGCAATGCCGGGTGAGGCCATAACTTATACCGTAAACTATAAAAATGTCGGCAAGGCTAAGTGCGGCAATGTTGATTTGCAATTTTCTCTTCCGCAATATCTTCAGTATCAATCGGGTGACAGCGGCCTTTCTGGAAGCGGCGGAAATAATTATAGTTTGTCGGCGGCGGGGCTCAATCCCGGGGAAGAAAGGTCTTTTAATGTGACAGCTAATGTTGCGGAAAATATTCCAACGGGGTCAGAAGCATTGGAAGCTGTAATCGGAGCGCGCACAAACACTAAAGAAGTAGAGCTTTCCAATAATTATTCAAGCGAGGAGGTGAGTGTCTATTTTGCGCCGGTAGTGATCAAAGACGAGAGTGCTCTAAGTAAAAAAGAGTCTGGTCTTGAGATCGATCGCAAGGATGACGAGCCGGCTTATGTGAACGGGCCTTCAAATCACTATATTAAAGTTGAAAATTCCGGCAAACATACTTTATACAATATCGTCGTTACGGAAAAAATAAAGAATTCGTCCGGAGACACAGTAGCTGAATACAATTGGCCTATTTCCAAGCTCAAAAAAGGCCAAACAGCCTATATCCAATATCAAATTATCCTTGATAACACGGCTATTTTGGGGACCTACACTTATTCAGCGTCATCTGAAGGCTATGATCAATATGGAAATAAAATAAAAAGCGAAAAAGCGAAAGCGGAAATTGAATTGCTTGCTGGTGGCGCGGGAATTTCCGGGGCGGAAAATAACGGAGAAATTATTCCACCTGTTGCTGTCGAAGAAAATCAACAGCCGGAGGTTTTGGGGGCCGCGACTACGTCTGTGAACGCGAATTATTTTTCCCTATGGCTGTTGATGCTACTGCTGATTCCGGCATACTATTATATCCGCGAGAAAAAACTTTACCGTCGGGAAAATCTCCTGAGACTGTCAAAAAGGATGGCTGGTTTCTTAAGTTCATTTTTATAAGAGTGAAAAAGGATGTTTAATTTTTTCAACGGGAAAAACAAAAAAAGCTAGTCATTATTAAAAATTTTTTGTTAATCCGCGAAGCCAGTCCTTTAACAAATTTGCTTGACAAAAATAAGGGCTTAATTTAGCATAGAATATACCTTTAAAAAATGAAATAATGTTTTTGATATATGGGTATTAAGACTAAGAACCCCTTGAATTTGGCGTAAGAGAAGTAAAATTAGTCAAATAATTTTTTCAATATAAGGAATATGGGTGAGTATTCTTTAGGGAGTTCAATGAATACTGGGGATAGAGGAGAGAGCTGGCTTATGTTCGCTATGTTTTATAGCGTGAATAAGCCAGTTTTTTTGTTGGGTTTATAATTTTTTTTCTAAATATATTATGAAGAAGTTAACAAAAAAGAGTCTACAAACAGTTGCTAGAGTGTTTTATTCATTCGTAGTGCTTTTGATGATTTTCCAGCCAGTAGGCACGCCAGGGCTATATGTGGCTATCGCCGAGGATAATGTCGCACCGGCAGTTGAAACTGCGAGTGCGCCAGATCCGGCGCCTGCGTTTGCTGTGGATCCTGCTCCAGCACCAACCGTGAGCGAGCCGGTTTCGACAGTTACGCCTGCGACGGATACAACTCCAGAAGTAACGCCAGCTCCGGCTGACACGACAACGACTGAACCGGTTGCGACTGCTCCGATGACGGATTCGACAGGTTCGATAATCTCACCGCAAGCAAGCTCACCGCAAGCTTCTTCAGATTCTAATAGTTCTGGCGATTCAGAAGACTCAGATCGTGATTCAGACAGATCTTCAAACAGTAGTGATTCACAGCCCGCATCAACTTCTTCTGACACAGAAACGCCAGTAGTTTCTGATACGACTGAAGCTCCGACAGAAACACCAGAAGCTATTATTGAAGCTCCGGTAACAACTGATACTTCTGTGCCACTAGACACAACTACTCCTGCCTCAACCGACATAACCGTTTTTCCAGCCATATCTGCCGATTCTTTGATTAACGCGGCCAATGATTTGGTGCAGGGAACGACTGAAACGAAGCAGTGCCTGGCCGAAAACGCTGAAATCACGACTAGCCAGGATTCCGACTGGAATGTTGATGGCCAAAACGTGGCTCAAACTAAGGAAAATGTTAAGTTAGGCGTGAAATACCAATTCCCATTAGACAAGGATGTTTCCGTGACTTTCACTTGCCTTCCCCAAGATTCAGACACATTGAAAATTGAGAGGATTAAAACTTCCGACATAAATCTGCCTGATGGAATTTATCCGGCGACTGAATACGCCTACGACATCACGACCGATATGAATAATGGCGATTTTGAATATAATTTAACACTTCCCGGAAACAATAATGTAAAGAATGTTTATTATATTGAAAAATCAGCGGAGGAAGTTGTCGCTGAATCGCTTGATAAAGATGACTTGCAAAAATTTGATAAAGACGACGTTGATATTGATGGTGATAAAATTGAAATTGAAAATATTGATCATTTTACTATTTTTGTGGTTTCAAATCCAGTTTCGATAGATGAAGAAAATAGCGATCTTAATACTGTTGTAGTGGAAAATGTCAAAGCCAAGTCTTTAGATTTAGATGCTATAGATCCGGAAAATGTTGAACAGACAGCTAAGCTTGCAACCGACAAAGCGGATTATGCTCCAACTGATACAGCAATAATTTCTGGAACTGGATTTATACCTGGTCAAATTTATACTTTGGTAATTTCCTCAAAAGATGTCCCGCCGATAACCAAAAAAGTGGATGTGACAGCAGATGAAAATGGCCAATTTGTTTACGCCTATCAATTGGACGGAACTTATCGTCCGGATTATAAAGTGGAGGCGAAAAATGATTCCGGAGATGTGGTGGCAGAGGTGACATTTACTGACGATTTTGTACCTGTTCTTACAACTATCATTGTTTCTCCAAATAATTCTTCTGTTGTAATTGGCAATACGCAATCATTCTCTGCCACTGGTACAGATCAACTTGATGATCCTATTGTTACACACCCTTCCTGGACTTCCAGCGTTCCAACTATTGCCACAATTGATCCTGCAACCGGTGTTGCAATGGGAGTTGCTGACGGAACAGTGACTATCACTGCTACTGATGGTTCAGTATTTGGCAGTACTACCTTAACAGTTACAACTCCACCGACTGATACTGATAGCGATGGTTTTACAACCGACACCGATTGTAACGATTCTGATCCAGCGGTAAATCCAGATGCAACAGAAGTTTGTGATGGAATTGATAATAATTGCGACGGTAGTATTGACGAAGGTGTAACTACAACTTTCTATGTCGATGCTGATGTTGATAGATATGGAGACACCATGGATGCCGGTATTCAAGCCTGTTCGGCACCGATAGGTTATGTCAACGATCACACCGATTGCGATGATGCTAACGCTACTATTCGTCCCGGAGCGGCTGAAGTCCCTGGTGATGGTATTGATCAAGATTGTGATGGTATGGATGCAATTCCCGACTCTGATAATGATGGAATACCAGATGATACCGATAATTGCCCAACTGTTTCCAACACTAGTCAAGCCAATACAGAAGGAGATATTGATGGTGACGCTTGTGACACTGACGATGACAATGACGGCGTGCTAGATGGTCCGGATGTTAGTGATTTAGATCCGCAAGTATGCGGTGATATCGAAGGCGATGGTTGTGATGACTGCTCGCAGAATCCAACCTCAACTTCTACTATGATACCCCCATCCTGGCCTCTGTATGCGCCAAGCACAGCCAATGATGGACTGGACGCAGATGGTGATGGAATGTGCAATACCGGCGATACGGATGATGATAATGACGGCGTTATAGATGCTATAGATCAGAACACCACTAATCCGAATATTTGCGAAGATACCGATTTTGATACCTGTGATGATTGTACTGTTGGAACAGATAATTTTGGTCCACTTGCGGATAATTTACCAGGCAATGATGGTTTGGATATAGACAGTGATGGACTTTGTGATATAGGTGATCCGGTCATTAACTATTGCGGTGATGGAATCGCTGCGGAAAGCGAACAATGCGATGACGGAAATGTCAATGACAACGATGGCTGCAGCGCGACTTGCCAAACGGAAGTTATTGATACCGACGGCGACACTATTCCGGATTCAAGTGATAATTGCCCCAATATCTCAAATCTAAATCAGCTGGATACCGATGCTGATGGTATTGGCAATGCTTGTGATCCTGATTCCTGTCCAGGTCTTTTCTTCTCAGAATATTTAGAGGGAGCGGTAGGCACCAACAAAGCTTTGGAAATCTATAATTCGACAGGAGCGACAGTTAATTTAACTGGTTATAAGATTGAGAAATACGCAAATGGTTCAATAACTTCGCCGAGTGTATATAATTTAACAGCAACCAACCTAGCTTCTGGTTCAGTATTTGTCATATGCAATTCAGGGCTTAATGATCAATCTAATTGTGATCAAATAGCAGGAGTCGACTTTAATGGTGATGATGTAGTGATATTGAAAAATCCTATAGGAGACAGGATTGACTTAATTGGGCAATTTGGTCAGCAACCAGCCTCTGGCTACTGGGGTACTAACCCAATAACTACTGCCGATCATGATTTGGTGAGAAATTGTAATATTACTTGTGGTAACCCCGTTGGTTTTTCTAATCCTTTCGATATTAGTGATGAATGGCAAAGCTATGCGTGGGATGATTTTTCTCATTTAGGTTCGCACTGCGCTACTCCGCCGGTTGATACCGATCAAGACGGCGTTGTTGACGGTGTAGATAATTGTATAAATACGCCCAATCCTGACCAGGCTGATGCTGATGGAGACGGTGTTGGTAATGTTTGTGACAATTGCGGAAGTACCAGTAATCCTGACCAGACTAATTCCGACACTGATGTCTACGGCGATGCCTGTGATAATTGCCCAACCGTCACTAATCAGACTCAAACCGATTCTGATGCTGACGGCATAGGCGATGCCTGCGACAGCCAAACCTGTGGTAATCAAACAGTTGAATCGGGCGAAGAGTGCGATGGAGGTGCGTGTTGCAGTGCCTGTCAATTTACATCGGCGTCTAATCAATGTCGTGCATCAGCCGGTTCTTGTGACATGGCCGAAATGTGTACTGGTTCAAGCGCCGAATGTCCGGCTGATGAATTTGCACCAAGCACAATAGATTGTCGTTTTTCGTCTGGACCCTGTGATGTAACCGAATCTTGTACCGGTTCTGGTCCAACTTGTCCAACTGATGGATTTGCTCCAAATACAACTATCTGCCGTGTCTCGGCCGGAGTTTGTGATATTGCAGATAATTGTTCCGGTACCAGTGCCTTATGTCCGGCAGATGCAGTCGCTCCCTTTGGAACAAATTGTTCCGACGGTTTATATTGTAACGGAGTCGAAACTTGCAATGGTTTAGGATATCCTGCGGCCGGAACTCCAATAACCTGTGATAGTGGCACTTCTTGCAACGAAGATCAGGATCAATGTGTAGCAAATTCGGTTTGTGGAAATGCAGTGATTGAAACAGGTGAAACTTGTGATGATGGCAATACTACTAACGGTGACGGTTGCGATTCAACTTGCCAAATGGAAAAAATAAATATTTGCCACGATAATAATGGAAGCAAGGATTGGGTCGCTATTAATATCGACTTCAGCGCTTGGTCAGCCCACCAAGCTCATGGAGATTTTCTCTATGATGGTCCTCTTAAGCCAAATGGGCATCCTGATAATTCAGGCAACCAAGACATAATATGGTGTCAAAACAATGCTCCTTGCACTGATGCTGATACCGATGGGGTCTGTGATGCACAAGATAATTGCCCAGCGGTTTCTAATGCCAGTCAGACGGATTCCGATGGCGATGGAATTGGAGACGCATGTGACAATTGTTCCGCGCTGGCTAATCCTATTCAATTAGATTCAGACCTTGATGGAGTAGGAGACAGTTGCGATAATTGTGTTTCTACTAGCAACTCCAATCAGCTTGACGATGATAAAGATGGAATTGGAAACGCATGTGACACATATAACTGTATTTATCAGGGCGCGGAAATTTGTAGCGGAGGAATAGACAATGATTGCAACGGCTTGGTTGATTGCACTGATCTCGCTTGCATGGACGATCCTGTTTGCCTACCAGAAATTGAAGTTTGTGATGACTTCTTGGACAATGATGGCGATACGGATGTCGACTGCGCTGATTCCGATTGCGCAAACGAGCCAGAATGCCAAGGACCCATTTGCGGAAATTACATAATTGAGGTAAACGAAGCATGCGATGACGGAAATGTTAATTCCGGCGACGGCTGCAGCGCGACTTGCCAAATTGAGTCCAGTTGTGGCGACGGTATTGTAACTAGCCCCCCGGAAGAATGTGACATCTTTTCACTTCCCCAAGCATGTACTATTGAAGGCTACCAAGGCGAAATCACTTGTGGCCAGAGTTGTTTATGGAATGACTATTGTTATCCAAAAGAAGGCTGCGGCGATGGAATAATCAATGGCCCGGAGTCGTGTGATGACGGCAATGAGGTAGACAATGACGCTTGCAGCAACTCGTGCGAAATTGTAATAGTTCCGATTTGCGGCGATGGAACCATAAACCAAACGTCAGAACAATGCGACGATGGAAATGTTAATTCCGGCGATGGCTGTAGCGCAACGTGTAATTTAGAGGGACACATTGTGATTAAAAAAGTGACCGATCCTAATACGGATACGACTACTAACTTCTCTTTCCATGGCAATGCCGGTGGGACGATTAAAAATGGCGGAGAAATTAATTGGGGTTGGATTGCTCCCGGAAGTTATTCGATCGGTGAGGATGATCCATCTGCAACCGGATATTCATTGGAATCAATCGTATGCAACGACGGACAATCACAAACTCCTAGCACAGTTGATTTGCCCGACAGAGAGGTATTTCTTAATCTTGATCCGGGAGAGAGTCTGGAATGCGTTTTTACCAATAAAAAGACTGCTTATTGCGGAGACGGAACAGTTAACCAGACTTCTGAACAATGCGATGGAACGGATGGAGTGACCGCAGGAACTAATTTCTGCACTAATACCTGTAAATTGATCCCGATTTATTCAGGCGGAAATAGTTGTTCGCAGGGCAAAACACCTGTTTTAAGAAGCGACCTAAGCACAACAGTTTCATCTACTCAAGCAAATTCCGTCACTGTTACTTTACCGGATACGAACGAATATTTATTTGAAGCAGTTGGTGATTATGGTTATGGCGGAGATACGCCTAATAATACCATCAATAGGGCTGACGCCGGTTACGCGACTGAAGATATCTGGGCAACCCGAAGAGACAATTTATTGGGAATTCCTGCAACCGCCCAGTATCGGGGTGTTACTTCCCTGCTTTCAGATATGGGTACCGGAAACATGGGAATAGTTAATTGGGGGGCGTATGACTCAAGCCATAATTATAAAGTAAGTTATACGCCAATTTCAATTTCTGATACCGATGTTAAATTTGTAATTTCCGACTGGCATGATACCTGGTATGCCGGAGATGCCGCTTCAGACACTAATAAAGAACAGGGCGGAATGTGGGACAATGCCGGCAGTCTTAATCTCAATGTTTATGAATGCCAACTCGAAGCTATTTGCGGCGACGGAATCAAGAACGGCGATGAACAATGCGACGACGGAAATGTTAATTCCGGCGATGGCTGCAGCGCGACTTGTGAGAATGAAACAGAAGCTATGATCTCCGGCAAGAAGTTTGAGGATTGCAACGCGGACGGAATTTTCCAGCCCGGATGCGAAACCGGACTGCGAAACTGGACAATTTTCATCGACGCCAATCCAAACAGCATTTTGGATCCGGGAGAAATAAGCGTCAACACTAACCACAACGGAAATTATTCATTTGTTAATTTATATCCCGGAACTTATCGCATCTGCGAAGTGCAAAAATCCGGCTGGGTGCAGACCAAGCCGGCAAATAACGAATGCTACACAGCGGAACTCAACGGAACAAATCTTACTGGATATTATTTCGGAAATTACAAACTGGGAATCATGAAAGGAATTAAATTCAATGATCTTAACGGCAACCATTGGCGAAATTATGGAGAGCCCGCTTTAAATGATTGGACAATGCGCCTTTATGATTCCGGCTGGAATAAAGTCGGCGAAACAACGACCGCCGGCAGCGGCTGGGAAACCGGCAGCTATGAATTCGGCAATCTCACTAACGGAACTTACTATGTTTGCGAGGTAGCGCAAAATGGCTGGTCACAAACCGCGCCTTTTGGCTGGTTTGGAGTGAATAATTTATCCGGCGCCCAAGACGAAGCGCCTAAATGCCGGAAAATCATGAATGATTGTTCTGGCAGCAGCTTCTGGGGCAAAGATTTTGGCAATCATAAAAATCCAGTGAAAATCATGGCGCAAAAAGTTGTTTGCGCTTCGGAATCCGATCTTCCTAATTGGGGGAATGGAGTCTCCAATAACATCACGGAAATTACCGCCCAAAGATGGGTTAATGCTCATCCCAACTGTCATTTAGAGGAAAATTGGCAATTTCAGTGGAGCCTTGATGGTGTTGGCAATCCCGGCGACAACTTGGAACTGGCTGGCAGCGGATGGAACACCTTTGGCACAACCGGAGTTGAAATAACCAATCCCGCGACTTCACGCCTATGGGTTCGCGAAGCGTTGAAGCCGGATTATATTCCGTTCACATATGGCGCGACGGTTAATTCCAATGATGTCAGCGCTGAATTCTACTGCAACGATGATGTTCTGAATTATGATAACTGGGAATGGATTGATACAGCGCCCGGACAGACTTATTACTGCGTGGCTTGGAATGCACCGAAAGTTCAAGACAAAGGATCGCTCACGATGTGCAAGTACAATGATCTTAATCAAAATGGAAGCATCGATACTGAGGAACCTAAACTTTGGTGGGAAATGACCGTCGTGGATACGGATGGCGATGATGCGGGAGAAACTTGGCAAACCGCTACGCCGGAAAATGATTGTCTCACTTGGAATGACATGGATTTCGGAAATTATAATATTACCGAAGACGATGTTTCCGGTTGGACCAGATCATTCCCAGCCGATAGTTCTACGCAGTCATTTATGATTGATGCCAACAATCCGAATGTGACCGTAAACTTTCTGAATTATGAAACGCCCGTGCCTGTTGTTCCGAGAATGACTATCACAAAATCCAATAATAAATTTCCAGCGGACCAGAAGCCGGGCGCTGATGTTACTTATACTCTTTCGCTAAAAATTCTCGACAATAATGTCCACGGTATTTTTGTTACCGATCTGCCACCGGAAGGATTCAAATATCGCGCCGGGTCTTGGAAAGTATTTCTAAATGGAACAGAGCAAGCCGGAATTTCGGAACCGCAGTATCATTCACCGGGCGTGTGGGATCTTTCCAACTTGGGAGACGTGACGCCGGAAGATGAGGTGAGACTTGAATATATTGCGGATATTAGCAATGAGCAGGACGCGGGACTTTACAAGGATCTGGCTTGGGCCAGAGGGCTTTCCGATGCCGATGATTTAGTTTTAGCTAACGACGAAGAAGCTACGCCTTTCTATGTGGGAACAGCCGTGAGCGTTATCCGTCTGGCTTCTGCCAATGTGGAAATTCCCGAGAAAACGAAAACTGACACCGACACTAAGCATAAAACGAAGGAAGTTTTGGGAGCAGCCATAATCTTGCCAGCTACCGGAGCCGGAATGATCTGGGTAATTGTTGCTCTCATTCTTCTTCTGGCCGGATTAGTCCTAGTCTTTTTGGGGAAAAAGAATAGAATGAAAAATAATTCTTCAGCGGGAATCATTATGAAAATATTACTGGGCTTGGTTTTGGGAGGCGCGTTGATAATTTCCGGCGGAAACGCCAAGGCGACAACCTCGGATAATATTTCTGTCCAAATCGAACAGCCGAAATCTCCGAGTGGCAATAACTTTAAAATCGGCTTTGTCGCACTGGATATTCAGGGCAGAAATTTGACCGTCGAGTGCTACAAAAATGCCGAGGCTGTTCCGTTCGAAACAATAGATTTGAATAATGGCGGAGGTAATTCTGGAAATTGTGTTATTGACGCGGTAGTGGCTTCGACGAGCGGATCCTATGATTTTTATGTCAAAGCTAAAACCAATCCGTATGACGACGACGATAATCAGACAGATCCGGTAACAGTTGAAATTGTTATCTCCGGCCCGGGAACGCCTGTAAACTACGACAAGGATAAGATTTCAGACTGTGAAAATAAAATTACCTTCACAACGGCCGCTGACTCAGGAAAAACAGTAAGAGCCGAAATTTACCGCTCAACAGAAACTGATTTTACGGCTGACAGCTCTACTCGCGTGGCAAATATCACAGGACTCGCTTCAAGCCAGGACGTTTCCTATACGGACACCGAATCTGACTGCGGTGAAAAGTATTACTATGTAGTGAGAGCCTTCGACGCGGCAGATAACGGATCAGGTTTTGTCGGTGATGAAGATGTAAATGTTAAGCATAAGACGAAAACTGAAACCCGCACAATTACTATCCATCCGACAGTGATTGGAGCGATTCCGGTAACTGGTGGCGGTACCGTTGCTGGCACAGAAACCGGTGAAGGCGAAGGCGTAACCGGCGGAGGCGAACAGGGCGGCCAGGTTTTGGGCGAAGAAACTCAGCAAGCCGGAGGACAGCAACTGAATTTTTTCCAGCGGAATTGGCCGTGGATTCTGGGCATAATTGTCTTAGCGATCATTTATGGACTTTACAGAAGAAGAAAACCAGCTGGCGGAAACAACAAAGAAATCAAGTAATCTTCAGAGAGTAGGAACTTTTCTTGTTGCCGTAGCGGTGTTATTTATACTTTGGAATTTTTATCCAGCTCTTTTGGAAGAGGGCCGCTATTATTTGTCATCAAAAAATAATTCTGAAGTTTTGACTAAAAAGGAAGCTGACGCGAAGAAAAATGCCGGCGCAATTCGGGAGGCTAATATCTTGGAACCTTTGGATGAAAATTTCGGGATTGTTATTCCCAAAATTTTAGCCAATGCTAAGGTGTTTGCGGGCGTAGATCCAAATAATCCTGCCGAGTATCAAAAAGTTTTGACCGAAGGGGTGGCGCAGGCCAAGAACACCGCCCTTCCGGGGGAAGAGGGCAATATTTTTATCTTTGCCCACTCCGGACTTGACTTTTACGAGGCCGCGCGCTACAATGCTGTGTTCTACCTGCTCAATAAAATGGAGAAAGGGGATGAGATCTTTCTTTTCTATCAAGGGCAAAAAATCCGCTACACAGTGACAGAAAACAAAGTTGTGAACGCGGAGGATGTCCAATATTATGACGACCGGCCGGGGCAGAAAACGCTGACACTGATGACTTGTTGGCCGGCAGGAACGGATTGGAAAAGACTGGTGGTTGTTGCAGAGCAAGCTAATTAAGACTATTTCAAAATTATGATTTCTAAAATCGCAGAATTTATGCAGAAATATGGACTGGCACTGGCCGTTTTGGTTTTTGTTTTGCTTTTTGTGGCCAGTCTCGTGTTGTTTTCACCGGGAAATTTTTCCGGGTCCAATGATCTTGACGTTCATGAATTGCAGGTGATAGGCGTAAACCAGAAAGATATTCCCCAAGAAGGAATAAGCTTAGGGGTTCCCAAACTTTCTGAAGTTCGCGGGCCAAGCATCGATGGCGAAGCGGCCGCCGTTGTTTCTGAAGAAAAGAATGCTGCTTGCCCAGTTGCTTCAAAAACAGCTGTTTGTCAAACCTGGCCGCCGGAAATTTGGATTTTCCTTCTGACTGCTTATTTATTCTTGCTGATCTTTAATCTTGGTCTGACTTTTGGAAAAAGAAGCACGATCCAGTGGGTCTGGGAGGCGATTATCACCCTCTTAGGACTAGGAACTTGGTTTTTATGGGATCAGTGTCGGACGAGTCTTTGGTACCCGCTGTTTGTAATCACGCTTGGCATTCTGATCTATCTTTTTTATCTTTATTTCTTCAACGAGAATCTTAGGAGGATTTCAGATGAAGGAAAAAAGGCTTAAATAAGGCTTTAATGCCTATTGGCAGGCAATAATTTGAAAAAAAGACGCTGGCGCTATACCGGTGTTTTTTTGGCTTTAAATAGGCTAAAAGGACTTATTTGGCTGAATAGAGCCAAATCTACGTTTGACATTACTAGAGATATTTGATAGGCTTGATTCTGTCGTTCAAAAATAAATGCCGAAGGGGAGATAATTCTTAAAGCAGTTTTTAATGAGTGACGATTTACTGGTATATCTGCAAAAAGGGCTTGGCAGATTAAAAAGTCTAGAGAAAGCAAGAAAAAAGAATATCATTTTAGGCGGGATAACACTTGCGCTCAGCATGGGGTTATTTTTTTCGGCCTTTCCAGGCAACCAAGCGATAGCCAAAAATCAAGTAAAAAGCAATGTTATTACTAATGAAGTTATTGATCCTTTAAATAGAATCAACAAGGGCGTGATAAAGGACGTTTGTGTGGAGGATTGTGAGCGCCAGCTAGCGGTGAAGGAATTGGATCAAATAGAGGCTGGGCTTAATCGCTTACTGTCAAAGCATCCGATTTCCGCGATGGTGCCCTATATCGCCAAAAGAGACAAAAAAGTGGCGGCCTATCTGGTGGCAATCGCCAAAAAGGAAAGTGATTGGGGTAAGCACACGCCGAAAAAGAATGGCCGAGAATGCTATAATTTTTGGGGCTATCGCGGCCGAGAAAACACCACTGAATCGGGATATTCCTGCTTCAAGGATCCCGAACAGGCCGTCAAAATAGTGGGGGACAAAATTGAAAAACTCATCAAGCAAAAAATCAATACGCCGGAGCGGATGATTGTTTGGAAATGCGGGCGGACTTGCGCCGGGCATGATCCGCGAGATGTGCGCAAATGGATCTCGGACGTGGCTTTTTATTACGGAAAAATAATCTCCTTAAATGCTTCCGCGCCCGCGGGTGAAAAATTTGTCAGCATGAGAAAATAATCAAGACAAGCTTCTCTAAAAACTTAAAAAACGCCTTGCTAAAGCGAGGTGTTTTTTGATTTAATAAATTTTTTCTAAATTTGTTCCGGCGTGCTATAATTAAGCATAAACCTCAGGGAACTGGCAAAAACGGATATTTTTTGGCTCGAATCTATGAAAAAATCAATCGAAATATTATTTGTAATCGCAGTATTCGCCGGTGGTTATTTTTTAATTAAAACTTTCCCCCCAAAATCCGCGGGCGAAAAACCAGCGCCGGCATCCAGCCAGGAAATCACAGGAGAATCTGAAAGAGCCGCGGAAGAAAAAAATAGTGCGGACGGCCAAAAGGCGGAAATAAAAAATGTGGTGCTGGTAACGCTGGATACTGTCCGGGCGGACCATTATGGATTTATGGGTTATCCGCGAAACACGACGCCCTTCATAGATAAATTGGCCAGCGAGGGAATTGTCTTTAAAAATGCTTTTACGGTGGTATCTGAAACAACGCCAGCGCACGCCTCCATATTTACTTCTCTTTATCCATTCGAACATCACATCACCAGTAATGGTTTGCCGTTAGTAGGATCTCGCACCTTGGCTGAATATTTAAAAAGTGAAAATTTTATCACGGCTGGTTTTGTGAGCGCGCCCTATTTCGACGGTATAAAAAACGGTTTTGATGTTTTTAATTTTGATGGCAATCAAAATTTGAATCAAGGGGCGGGCATAAAAAGGAGAACAGCTGATGAAACTATCAATAAGGCTGTTGAATGGCTTGGTAACAGCAGTCCGTCAGATCAAAAGATTTTTTTATGGGTCCATTTATTTGATGCTCACATCCCATTTTCTGAAGGCGTGAATTATGACGGGGGAAGCAATGACCGCTTGAGCGGCGATGATTTAGCGGATTTTTGGGTGAAGAATCAAGGCGCGGTTCTGAATTTTTTTACCGGAAATGAAAAGGAGAGCTTATCGAAAGTCATGAATAAGTATGACGGGGAATTGCAGCTTGAGGACAAACAGGTAGAAAAACTTTTCAACTCCATGTCCCAAAAGGATCTTAACAAAAACACTTTATGGGTGATCACCAGCGATCACGGCGAGGGGCTAGGCAGCCATTCTTATTATGATCATTTTGAACGGGTATATAATGAACAGTTGAAAGCTCCGATCATTTTCTATAATCCGGAAGTTAAAAATGGAAAAACTATAAAAAGCTTGGTTGAAAATATTGACATTTTACCGACGCTGGCGGATTTGATCGGATTTAAAATCGAGGGACATATTTCAGGCACAAGCTTGATACCTCTGATTTCCAATCCTGAACAAAAGAGCGGAGATTATATTTTCAGCAGCCGCGGCGGCGTGGTAAAGGTTGGGTTAAATGAATTTGCCACCAAATATCTGCCGGTTAAAAGCCCTCAAGATGAAGAGTTTTTAGGCGATTTATACAGTTTGCAGGATGGCAATTATAAACGCACATACAGTCCGAATGATACGAGAGGGGATAAGCTTTTTGATTTGAAGAAAGATCCAAATGAGTTGAACAATCTGATCAATAAGCCTGGCATGAGATCGATGGCGGATGATATGGAAAATAAAATCCAGGAAATTTTAAAGGGAAATATGGGTGCAGTTGATAATGGCGAGGTGCGTCCGGATAAACTGCTCGAAGAATCATTAAGGGCATTAGGTTATTAATTTTATGTTCTTTATTTTATTTATCGCAATCACAATATTATTGGCGCCGGAAATTTCCTTGGCCTATATCGATCCCGGTACAGGCGGAATGGTCATCTCTTCCATGTCCTTGCTCGGCATCATTCTGGCTTCCACCTTTTCTTTTATTCTGGCGTTTATCTTAAAACCGGTCTGGAATCGCGCGCTCAAGCCGGTTGGAAAGCTTTTGAAAATGGCTGTTTTAAAATTATGGATCTATAAAAAAACATTTTTTAAAGGCATATTATTATTAATTTTAGCGGCCGGCGCTTTATTTATTTTTCAAAAAAAATCTATGCTTGATTCAACTCCAAAAAAATACAACAAAGTTATAGTTTTAGGGATAGACGGTTTTGACCCGAAGATAATGGAATTTCTGATGAACGAAGGCAAGTTGGAAAACTTTAAAAAGCTGAAGGAAGCGGGAATTTATAAGCGCCTGGAAACAATTACGCCGTCCATCAGCCCGGTCGTCTGGACAACAATCGCTACCGGCGTGAATCCGGGGAAGCACGGGATATTCGATTTTATCCGGTTTGACAGAGAAAAAAACTTGCCATATTTGAGCATTATTGATCAGGAGGATTCATTTTTGGGAACAAAATTCGTAAATCCGGTGAAGAGAACGCCTTTTTGGAAAACTCTTTCAGATGCCAGTGTTTTTGTAAGCTCAATCCACTGGCCAGTTACTTTTCCGGCTGAGGATATTTCCGGCAATATGTTTTCAGGACTGGGAACGCCCGATATCCGCGGATTCCTAAACGGCTATATCAGATATACGAGCAAAAAAATCAATGATCCCTTGAGTCAGGAAAGAATTATTTTTGTCGAAAATTCCGGCGGTCAGGTCCAGTCTGAATTGCAGGGGCCGTATAAAAGCAGCGGAGAAATTTTAACCGAGCCGTTTGTCGTCCAGATCGCGGATGAGAATAGCGCCAGCCTTGTCGCGGGAGGAACTTCCTATCCGCTAAAAAAAGGGGAATGGAGCGATTGGGTAAGCGTAAGATTCAAGCAGGGATTTGGCAGAAACGTGGACGCGATTTTTAAAGTTTACGCGGAAAGTTTTAGCCCGGAATTTGACATTTTCGCGACTTCTTTGCAATTTGATCCGGGAAATCCCGGCGTGAAAATTTCTTCACCGGAGGATTATGCAAAAACCCTATCAGCTGAAATCGGAAAATTTTATACCCTCGGCATGCCGGAAGACGCCAAGGCGGTCAATGATTTTAATTTATCAAAAGATGCGCTCGAGAAACAAATAGACGAGATAAGAATTGAAAGGGAAAAAATGTTCTGGACGGAGTATAAAAAAATGATCGCAAACAGCGGCGGAGTCCTGGCCTTTGTTTTTGACGAAACTGACCGGGCGGAGCATATATTTTATGACCAAGAAATCGCCATAGAAAGCGGAAAAGTCAGAAGTGTCGGAGATTTCTTGGCAAAAGTTTATACGGATAAAGATAAATTTTTGGGTGAAATTATGGAAAAATTGCCGAAGGACGCGGCGCTGATGGTTGTTTCTGACCACGGATTTGAAAAGTTCAAACGCGCGGTCAATTTGAACAGCTGGCTTCTGGAAAATGGCTATCTAACCTTGAAGCCGGGCATAACGGCAGACAACGCCGGAACACTGTATAAAAATGTCGATTGGGAAAAAACCAAGGCCTATTCTTTCGGCTATGTTTCCATAAATATAAACATCAAGGGTCGGGAAAAATACGGTGCGGTTGAGGCCGGTGAAAAAGACGCACTCGTGGATGAAATTATCGGGAAACTCAAACAGTTCAAAGATCCGCAAAACGGCGAAATTATTCCGGATAAAGTTTTCAAAAAAGACGAATTATATTCCGGGCCGTATATTGATGGAGCGGGCGACATCGTGGTTGGGTTCAAACCGCCGTATCGCATCGATTGGGAAAATCCGGTGGGCGGATTTTCCACGGAAGCCGTCAGCGACAACACCCGGCCCTGGCAAGCCGACCACATATTCAGTCCGTCTTTTGTGCCGGGAATTTTCTTCTCCAATTTCAAAATAAATTCGCAAACTCCGCGTGTTCTGGATATCGCCCCAACTATCTTTGATCTATTGCAACGCGAAGCCCCAAGCGATTATGACGGGAAGTCGCTCATCAAATAACACTTTTCTGATGAAAGAATATCTCAAGCACAAGGAAGAAAAAAGCATCCATATAATCCGCGAGGCATTTGAATTTTTTGAAAGAGCCGGTTTGCTTTGGTCGCTGGGAAAGGACTCGGCGGTTTTGCTGCATTTGGTGAAAAAAGCTTTTCTAGGGAAGGTTCCTTTCCCGGTGATGCACATTGACACAGGATTCGAATTTGAAAAACTGGTCGCGTGGCGGGATAAAACCGCCAAAAAAATGAAGCTGGATCTCAAAATCATAAAACCTGATCCGCCGCGGCTGGAAATGCTCGCTGACAAGGTTGCTTTTTATCATCACCACAAAACTCTTCCGTTCCTGAAATTTGTAAAGAAAAATAATTTGAAAGCTGCTTATGCCGGCATCAGGAGCGATGAGCATGGCATCCGCGCCAAAGAACATTATTTTTCTTTGCGCAATCCCGAGGGGAAATTGGATTTTGATCAACAGCCAATTTCGGTCTGGGACTTCTATCCGCATGAAGCGCCCGAAGGATGCCATTTTAGGATTCATCCGCTCCTCCACTGGAACGAAGCTGACATTTGGGAGTACATAGAACAAGAAAAAGTGCCGATTCCTGATCTTTATTTCGCAAAAAATGGCTATCGGTACAGAAGCTTGGACTGCGAACCGTGCTGCCAGCCGATAAAATCAAAGGCAAAAAATATCCAGGAAATTATCCATGAGATAAAAAATTCTTCCGATTATGAAAGGCAGGGGAGGGATCAGGACAAGGAGGATCCACATGCTATGGAAAAATTGAGAGCTTTGGGATATATGTAAAAAATATTATGCTTCCAGCGATTACAATTATCGGCGGCGTTGATTCCGGCAAATCTACTTTGATCGGAAATTTGCTGATGGAAACAAAAAGCATTCCGCAAAACTTGATCCAAAAAGTAAAAGATTTTTGCGTTAAAGAGAAACTGGTTTTTGAGCCAGCCTATCTCGTCGATTATATGCGGGAGGAAATTACTCTGCAAAGCACCCGGGAAAGGGCTCTGGCGGAGCTCAAAATCGGTGCAGAAAGAGTTTTGATAATCGACACGCCTGGCCAGATGACACTCTCCCAAAAAATGATCAGCGGTTTGAGCGAGGCGAACATCGTGGTTATCTTGCTGGATATGACAGATCGCGATGTCAAAAAATACCACTACTATTTGAAATTGGCTTCCTTGCTCGGATTTTCGGAAATTATTGTGGCGGTCAATAAGTTGGATGTGTTTGGTTACAAAAAAGATGAGTATGAAAAATTTTTGAAAAAATTTCGAATTAAAGAGGGAGATAATTTTTATGTTATCCCGATTTCCGCGCTTAAAAATGAGGATTTGACCAAAAAATCAAAATTGTTGGCTTGGTGCAAAGAAGATAATCTGCTTGCGGTTTTAAATAAAATTTTAGAAAAAGAAGAAAAGAAAAAAAAGGCGCGCTTCCTGATGCCGGTGCAAAGCATTTTGGAAATCGGAAAAGAAAAAATAGCCCTGGGAGCCGTGCTGGAAGGAAAGGTATCTGTGGGCGATGAAATAAAAATCTTTGACGGAGTAAGCAGCAAAAAAACAGAAATCAAGAAGTTATACCACAATGACAAAAAAGCCAGCCAAGTTTTCGCGGGAGAAAACGCGGGATTGGTGGTCAGTCAGTGCGGCCTTCAAATTAAAAGGGGGCATATTTTTCATAATCTTCCGGAAAAAGCTTTTTCCGAAAAAGTCGAGGCCGGCCTGTATATCCTAAAACCATTTGATCCGGATAGCCCGGAAGATTATTCGGTGAGAATTTTGACTGGAAGTTACGGACTGAAAAAACTGGAAGTAAGAAAGCGTTTTGATTTTCAACTGGCGCCAGTCAATAATTTGGCCGGCAAATTGAGTTCTAACGAATTTTGCGACGCGCGGATGATCCTTGACAGGAAAATAGCGGTAACTAAAAATATTTCCGCAAGGAGATTTGCTATTGAGGATAAAAAGGGGAATTTAGTAGCAATCGGAATGCAAACCTCGCACTAATTCAGCCTAAGCTTAAAAAGTTATCCACCCCGTAAAGTCCGCGGCGGACAACGAGGCAGGCAGTCTTTAACTTATACACAGGTGCTGCTACGAACAGCGTCTGTTCCCAAGAAATAAAAAAGATGTTATAATTTAACAAATAAGACATATTTCACGCCCTAGTTTTTGCGTGCGTGTTGCGGCTTTCAAATATTAAAACAAAAAATGGCGGATCCGATAATAGAAATAAATAATCTGCAAGTAATATACAACAAGGGTAAATCCAATGAGGTTCGCTCGCTTATTGATATTAACGTCAAGATTTATCCTCAAGAATATATAATCATGTACGGTCCGTCCGGTTGCGGCAAGTCCACCTTGCTTTATTCGGTTGCTGGGTTGCAGCTGGCAACATATGGAGAAGTCAAGATTGAAGGTAAGGATATTGCCAATATGAAAAAAAAGGAGCTGGTAGAGCTCCATCAAACTGGGACCGGCATGATTTTCCAAGCCTTTTATCTGATTGCTTCATTGAGTATTTGGGACAATGTTTGTTTACCCAAAGTTTTTCGCGGGGAGAATAAAAAAGACAGAAAAGAGGCGGGCATGGCCTTGTTGCGCCGTTTCAGTTTGGCGGAACAGTCGAATAAGTTTCCCAATCAGCTTTCCGGCGGACAGCAACAACGTGTTTCGATCGCGCGCGCTTTGGTCAATAATCCGAACATAATCTTGGCTGACGAACCGGTAGGAAACTTAGACAGCGAATCAGCCGAAAATGTGCTGAAAATCCTCAAGGATCTTAATGAGGTTGACAAAAAAACGATTATTTTGGTTACGCATAATCCGGACCATCTTGTTTATGCGGATCGTATTTTGCACATGAAGGACGGACGAATCATCAGCGAGGAAATAAACAAGGACAAGCGGCCGAAGGAGGCTCTGAAAGAGGAAATTGCCAAGGAACCGGACGTTATCACGAATGAACTAAAGCTTTTAATGAGGACATTTAAGAATTTTTCTCCGCAGCAGGCCAGCAGTCTCCTGGTTCCGTATAAAGCCAAACAATTAATGGCGCATCTGCTCTCTCAATTAACCGAAGAGCAAATCACTTCAGCGGAAAATTTCTTAAAAGACCTGCTGTTTAAAAATATTGACGTAGAGATGTTTAAAAACAATCTTGACCTTGATTTCAATGAGGGTGGCGCCAGCTGGAACAAGTTGCGGGCGCAGGCATTTTCTATGAGGATTAATGAAATGTTGATGCAGTCAAACGCTTTGGCGGGAGATTATAAAATGTCAGTAGAATCATTCGCCGGGTATCTCATCGATTTGTTCAAATTAAAAATGAATGACGAAATAAGGAGCAGATTAGTAGGCTTTTTGAAGATGCGGGTTGAAAATAAGATTGATATTTTTGGGTTGCAAGAAAGATTGGACGCGCCAACTGAGATTGGCGGTGTCGGCCTGTACAAAAATACGGCTGAAAGAATGGTGAGAGAAGTTGAGATAATAATGTTATTAAAATTTACAGGCTTAAAATAAATGAAATTCATCGACCTATTCAAATTATCAACCAGAATGTTCAAGGCGAGGACCTCGCGGACGCTTTTGACTGTCCTCGGCATGAGTATCGGTATCGGAGCGATATTGTTTTTGGTTTCTTTTGGTTATGGTTTGCAGAGAACTTTATTGGAAAGAATCACGACTTCCGAATCTCTGATGACTTTGGATGTGACCGAAGCTAAGTCGGGTTTAGTGAGTTTGAATGGCGAAATGATCGACAAAATCAAGCAATTGTCCGGAGTGGTTGAAGTAAGCCCGGCTTTCCAGCTTACTTCTCAGGGGCATATTGGCGATATATCGGCTGATCTGGTGTCAATCGGGGTCAGTCCCTCATTCCTGCGGCTGGGCGGTTTTCGGGTCAACAAGGGAGAGGCTTTGTCGGATAACATTCCAAATGGGCTGGTTATAACTTCTTCTGTGGCGCAAGTTTTTGGGAAACAGGACGCGGCCTCCATGATCGGGGAAGAGATTACTTTCACTTTTTTCACTCCCAAAGAATCTTCGGATAATGGTGACAGCGATTTGCAAAATAATTTCAATCGCGTTGATCTGGACAAAAAATTCAAAATAATTGGAACTGTCGACGGCGAAGACAATGTCATTTATATAAATTCGGCTGCTTTGGGTGATTTGAAAATAGATAAATTCAACCAGATAAAAGTAAAATGTGAGTCACAGCAAGCGATGAATTCAATCAGGGATAATATTTTGGATCAGGGTCTCTTGGTTTCCTCACTTTCGGATACCGTGGATCAGGCTAACCAAATTTTCCGCATCATCCAGATCGTGCTGATGCTGTTCGGCGTCATTGCTTTGGCAGTCAGCGCTATCGGCATGTTCAACACGATGACCATCGCCCTCTTGGAGCGCACGGAAGAAATTGGAATTATGAAATCTATCGGCGCATCAGACACGGGCGTGTCCATGATGTTTATCATGGAATCTACTATCATGGGTTTTTTGGGGGGTCTCTGCGGAGTTTTGATCGGAATGATCGGGGGCGTAATCTTCAATCAGTTGATAAATTTTATCGCTTCGCGTTTTGGCGGGCAATCAGTCAGTCTGTTCTACAGCCCGATCTGGTTTACTCTTACCATTATTGTTTTTGCGGCTGTTGTTGGATTTATAACTGGTTTTGTGCCGGCTAGGCGCGCTAGTAAAATTGATCCGTTGGATGCGCTCCGATATAAATAAGTTAAAAATTCAAGGAGCAAAGTTAAAAGTTGTGGTGTCGCTTTGCGACATCTTTTGTTTTGTGATAGCTTAAAATATATGCGATTACTCAAAGGTAAAAAAATAGCCGGCAAAACCCTTAATGATTTGAAAAAGGCTCTACAAAAGCAAAAATTGAAGCCTGGCTTGGCGGTTATTTTGGTTGGGGAAAATAAGGCCTCAAAAGTTTATGTCGGTCTCAAAAAAAAGGCCGCTAAGGCAGTCGGCATTAATTTCTATTTATTTAAATTTAAAAAATTTGAAAAGGAGGCAGAAGTCATCAAAAAAATAAAAGAATTAAATGAAGACAAAAAGATAAACGGGATGATTGTTCAATTGCCATTGCCGGATGGATTTAATACGCAAAAAATTATAAATATGATAAATGTTAAAAAAGACGCTGATGGATTTCATCCTGTCAATCTGAAAGTTTTTTTGGCGGGTAGGTCCAGAGTGTATCCGGTTTTTCCTAAAGCGATTATAAAAATTTTGGAGTTCAGCCGAGTTAATTTAAGAAACAAGCAGGCGATAGTAGTTGCCAATTCTAAAATTTTTGGAGAGACGATGAGAGTAGCTTTGCGGGGAAAGGGCATAAAAGCAGATTATATTTTGGCTGGAGAAATAAAGAAAAAAACAACTCAAATAATGAATGCGGATATTTTAATTACGGCGATTGGAAAACCAGGATTGATAAGAGGCGATATAGTGAAAAATGGCGCCGTTGTTATCGATGGTGGAATTACCAAGATTGGCCGAAAAGTCGCGGGTGATATTGATTTCAATTCAGTTAAAAAGAAAGCTTCATATATAACTCCGGTACCGGGCGGTGTCGGTCCAGTGACAATTGCCTGTCTTTTGGAAAATGTTTATCTTTTAAGCAAAAAATCCCGTTAAAAGGGATTTTTTTGTGCCCAAGGTGGGACTCGAACCCACACTCCCTTGCGAGAACACGATTTTGAGTCGTGCGCGTATACCAATTCCGCCACTTGGGCTTTTGTGTTA
>Ga0172379_10002862_pt1 | contig 29123 bp, 25 predicted proteins | sample GrowelOW334metaG_FD_119756 | JGI IMG/M metagenome (GOLD analysis project Ga0172379, IMG submission 119756) | Groundwater microbial communities from an aquifer near a municipal landfill in Southern Ontario, Canada - Groundwater well OW334 metaG | ecosystem: Environmental > Aquatic > Deep...
CGAGGCAGGGCGAATCCAAAACCCCAGACCAATTGTTTCGCCCTGCCGAGTCCGCATTATTAGTTTTAATCATTTGGACTTTGCTCGAAATAGTTTCGAACTTTGTCCAACAAACACCGCAATAACATAATCCAATACTTTTTAGTGAAAGTATCGGATTATGTTATCTGTTCGAAGGAAGTGGAGGGTGAGAAGTTTATACCCCGGAGGGGTAAATCCCTCCCTCTCCGCCAGATTGCCAAGTTTGAATTGTTATGAAATACGTAGCACTTTTACGAGGAATAAACGCTGGAAAAGAAAAACGAATTGAGATGAAAAAACTCAAGGCGCTTTTTGAATCTTTGCGCTATGACAATGTTTCAACATATATCAATTCAGGCAATGTCATTTTTGAAGGAAAAGGCAAACCCCAGGAAATACGCAAAACATTAGAATTGAATTTTAAGAAAGAATTTGGTTTTAACATTCCGACTCTCGTTAAAACAGAAAAAGAAATATTAGGGATAGCAGAAGCGATACCGAAGAGCTGGGCTAATGACACAGAACAGCGATCCGATGTCGCATACTTATTTCCCGAGATTGATGCAAAGAAAACTATTAACGGCTTGCCAGTTGAAAAAGAGTTTCTCGATATTCGCTATGTCAAAGGAGCAATTTTTTGGAATGTTGATAGGAAAAATTACAACAAAAGCCATTTGAACAAAATAATTAACAACGAACTTTATCAGTTTATGACTGTGAGGAATGTGAATACAGCTCGATTTCTTGCTGGACACAAATAAACATGATTTTAATTTCAATGAAGCGTTCTCTCTTGTAGTCAATTGCGAAAAACAAGAAGAGATCGATTATTATTGGGAAAAATTATCGGCGGTTCCCGAAGCGGAGCAATGCGGTTGGTTAAAGGATAAATATGGAGTATCGTGGCAGGTTGTTCCGACAATCATGTGCACTATGATGTCGAGCGGTGATAAAGAGAAAATCGCACGCGCCACCGAAGCGTTCCTTAAAATGAAAAAATTCGATATTCAAACACTCAAGGAGGCATACGAAGGAAAAAATGGACACTTGTAGGAATAACGAATTTTTTGCGGAAGAAAAGCTTCACGAAAAATACATTCAGTATTTGTACGCTAGCGCGAGCGGTTGTTCTTTTTTTGTGCCAAGCACCAAACAAAACAAGACCGGCAAAGCGGGTACGTCCAGCCGTGCCCTTCATTCAGTAATAATCAATACGGAGAAACGTAAAATGTTAAAATTATCGGCAAAAAACGCGGGGAAAATAGTTACTTCTCTGTTAAAAGAAGAAACAGTAAGACTTCGAAAGATAAAAAATCCTGATGCCGAGGAAGCGGAAAAATTGTTGCTGTTCCAATTTCTTTTGGACGGATACACTGCGACGGAAAGAGACGAAGAAATGTATCGGCTCACCAATCGGGTTCTTCGCAACACCGCCAAGGAATATCCTTCGCTCGTGTTATCGTAATAGGCTATTCAGGGTTTACCGCTAAGTTTTTTCTTAGCGGTTTTTTGACAGAAAAATTCTCGCCATGCGGAGCTCGTCGTAAGAGAATTCTTCGCCGAGAATGTTTTTTACGGGGGTAAGGGCGAACCCGCCGGTTTTTTTGAACGCTTCTGCAATTTTGGTAAATTTTTCCATCGGAGGTTTTAGATAATCAACATCAAGCGTCGGGTCTTCGTCTACGAGTTTCTCGATATGATTGATGATTGTGGAGGGGGAGAGTTCACGGATTTCGGCGATAGCCTGAATGGGTATTTTTTGTTTTAAGAATTTTTTGGTTTCGTCGTAGGTTGATCCGATTTCTGTCGGTTTGAGTGGCTTCTCCGGTCGGATGTCGGAAGTCGGCGGTTTTATGTCATGGGCTTGTACATAGTCTTCGATCGCGTCCATGAAGAGTTCGCCGAACTGTTCGAGCTTTTGGTTTCCGACGCCGCTTATTTCCAAAAAGGCGCTTTCCGTTTGCGGGTAGAGGACGGACATCTCGCGCAGGGCTTTGTCTCCGAATATGACATAAGGAGGGACGCTCAAATTTTCCGCCTCCTGTTTTCTGAGCGCGCGCAATATTTCGAAGAGCACCGTGTCGTATTCTCCAGGTGCTTCTTTTGTTCGTTGTTTCTTCGGATGTGCGATCTCTTCCTCTTCGAAATTGTATTCTGTTTTGGGACGCGGTGCGCAGCGGTCGCAACCGGCGCAATTTTTCTCGGTATAGTCCTCGTTGAAATAACGGAGCAAAAAACGGCGGCGGCATCCGGTCCAATTGCCGTAAGAAATGACGTGGGACAATTTTTCCGCGGCTTTCCGCTGTTCTTCATGGTCCGCCATGGCGCGGATAAAGTAGTCGTGCTTGAACTTATCGCTGTAGGAGAAAAGCAGAACACAGCGCGCGGGCAAACCGTCGCGGCCCGCGCGGCCGGTCTCCTGATAGTATCCTTCGATCGACTTCGGGAGCGAGTGGTGAATGACGAGCCGGACGTCGGGTTTGTCGATACCCATGCCGAACGCGATCGTGGCGACGACAATGCCGACCTTGTCTTTGATGAACTTGTCCTGATTTTCGCTTCTCGTGTTCGGCGAGAGGCCTGCGTGATAGGCAACGGCAGGATATCCGTATCGTTTCAAATTGCCGACCATTTTTTCCGTGTCGTTCCTTGAGAAGCAATAGATGATCGCGCTGTCGTCCCGATGCTCGGCAAGAAGATGAAGAACAGTCTTGAAGGAATCTTTTTTCGGCAGAACTTCATACTTGAGATTCGGGCGGTTGAAACTTGAAATAAAAATTTTCGGGTCGCGGAGGTCAAGCTGCTTAATGATGTCGGCGCGCACTTTTTCGGTGGCGGTCGCGGTGAGCGCGATGACGGGAACTTGCGGAAATTTTTCGCGGAGATGTTTTAGGTTTCCATAGTCCGGACGAAAATCGTGTCCCCATTCGGAAATGCAGTGCGCTTCGTCGACGGCGAACAAACTTATCTTGAGCGTTTGAAGGAATTTTTCAAAATTCGGCACGGAAAACCGCTCGGGCGCCACGTACAAAATTTTTAATTCTCCCGAACGTATCCGGCGCACGACGTTCGCGACTTCGGCGGGAGAAAGGGAACTGTTGATGAGTCCTGCGGGGGCGCCGTTCACGGTGAGCGCGTCCACCTGGTCTTTCATCAGAGAAATGAGAGGGGAGACAACGACCGCGAGACCGTCCATCATAAGCGCGGGGAGCTGAAAGCAGAGCGATTTGCCGCCGCCGGTCGGCATGATGACCGAACAATCGCGTCCTTTCATGACGTGCTCTATGATCTCTTTTTGGAGGGGACGGAACTCGTCGAATCCGAAATGTTTTTTCAGAGTATTTTGCATTTTTTGTCGGTTGATAGGTAAAATTATATCGAAGTTTGAACATAAAGGAAACCTGACTTTTTTCGGTTTTGTGATGTAATGACGAAAAAGTCTGATAAATTCAAAAATTCCGCCTTATAAAAAGACGGAATTTTTTTAATGGAGATATTTTTTTTGAGAATATTTCTATTTTTTGTCGGTGGAACGCCTGCCGGTATTCCCTGACTTCATCTTTTCTATTTCCTCGATGATGGATTGGAGAGCCACTTCCATTTTTTGGAGATTTTCGTTTCTCTTTAATCGGTATTCCATTTCTTTTTTATCTCCTTCCTCTATATCATCGGATATTTCTTCGAAATCTTCGCCGAGTTCTTCGACATCTTCTTGCAATTCGCTGATGTCTTCGGTGATTTCTTCGAAATCTTCGCCGAGTTCTTCGACATCTTCCTGGATGTCCCCGATATCTTCCGATATCTCTTCAATGTCCTCGCGCACTTCGTGAAGTTTCGCTTCCTGCCGGTTGATGCTCATCTGGATAAAGATCGCGAGATATATCGCTTCCAGAGAGACGACCGTTGTTAGAATGAGTAATATCTCTTCGACAGTAAAACCAAATTTTCTGAGAGAAAAAATACCAATAAAAAGAACCGTATGAACAAGAACGGAAGATGGTGTTCCTACGGACTGAGTGAGATTTATTGAAAGAGATTCGATAGGAGACACAGGGATTTTTTCCGCCGATTTTTTTTCTGTTTTGTTTTTTTCTTTCATAAATATTATCAATAGAAAAATAGAAAAATAACGACGACGGCGTAATCTTTCTTTCGCCAGCTGGCGGATTTCTATTATTTTATTATATTATACTATCCCAAAGTCCAAAAGTCTTTCTTCCACATTTGCGCGGATGAGTTTTACTTTCAATTCATCGCCGAGAGAATATTTCTTTTTTTTGTGTTTTCCCGTCAGGCAGTAATTTTTTTGGTCGAGCACGTAAAAGTCGTCGGAAAGATCTCTCATGCGAATCAGTCCTTCGCTCTTGGTTTCTTTTTCTTCAACGTAGATGCCCCATTCGGTAACGCCGGTAATAATCGCATCGAATTCTTGTCCTTCTTTGGTCTGCATGTATTGCACCTGTTTCCATTTGATGGAAGCCCGCTCGGCGTCGGTCGCAAAAATCTCGCGCTCGGTCGCGTACACCAGCATCGCCTCATAATCGTGCCACGCTTCATCTGGGATTTTTTCTTTTTGCAGGTGAGAAAAAAGCAGCCGGTGTGAAAGCACATCAGGGTAGCGTCGGATTGGGGAAGTGAAATGCGTGTAGTGTTCGAATCCGAGTCCGAAATGTCCGATATTTTTGGTGGAATATATGGCTTTCGACATGGTTCGAAGCGCGGATGTGTGGACGATGTTTTGGTATGGTCCACCTTCGGTAGCTCCGAGAATATCGTTCAAGGCTTTTGTGGAAACAACGCCATTTTCGTCCACTTTAAGGTCAAAGCCGAGAGTCTTCAAGAACACAGCGAGATTACGGATCCGTTCTTTGTCGGGTTCGTTGTGAATGCGATATACGAAAAGTTTTTCTTCTTCTTTTCCGATTCGCGCTATATATTCCGCGACTTTTTTGTTGGCGAGCAGCATGAATTCCTCGACGAGTTTGTGGGTGTCTCCGCGCGTCTTTTTGACGATTTTTATCGGAAATCCTTTATCATCCAAAAGTATTTTTATTTCCTCCGTTTCGAACGAGATTGCGCCGTCTTTGTATCGCGCTTCGGTCATGTTCTTCGCGATAGCATTTAAGATAAGAAGCTCGTCTTTGCAATCGCCGCTCTTTTGGTCCAGTACTTCCTGCGCTTCCTCATAGGAGAATCGACGGTCGCTGTGGATGACTGTTTTTCCGAACCATTGTGTTTTTACGTCAACCGTATTGCCCGGGATTGCCGCATTTTTATCGATAGTGAATATGGCGGCAAATGCAAGCCGATCTTCATTTGGTTTCAGACTACAGAGGTCATTTGAAAGACGTTCGGGAAGCATCGGAATACAGCGATCGACAAGGTATACGGAAGTGCCGCGGTAGCGCGCTTCACGGTCGAGAGGAGAGCCGGGGATGACAAAATGAGAGACATCTGCGATATGAACGCCGATTTCAAAATCTCCATTCTCAAGTTGTTGAAATGAAAGGGCGTCGTCAAAATCTTTTGCATCGAACGGGTCGATCGTGAAGGTAGTGACACTGCGCATGTCGCGCCGCTTTGCGACCTCTTCTGTTGTTATTTTTCCGCTCACGGACGCCGCACTCGCGATAACTTCGGGGGTAAATGTGGATTCAAAACCTTTTTCAAGCACGATCGCTTCCATTTCCGTTTCATGCTCGCCGGGTCTGCCGATAATTTTTATCACTTCGCCGGACGGATTTTTCTTCGAATCTGTCCACTCGATAATTCGCGCAAACACCTTATCGCCGTCTTTTGCATTCTGTGATTTTTCCGGTGAGATATAAATATCCGTGTACATGTGGCGGTCGTCTGCAATAAGAAAGACCAGATTGCCTTTGCGCTCAATCTGTCCAATAAACGTCATTTTGTTCCGCAAGAGAATTTCCGTAACCTCGCCTGTCTGTCGTTCGCCCTCCTTTTCCGGATGCAAAAAAATCCTCACACGGTCTCCGTGCAGTGCTGTGTTTAAAAATTTCTGCCCGATTTCGATATCTTCATCTTCGGAATCGTCCACGCGGACGTACCCGGTACCTTTTGCGGTGATGGAGATGGAACCCTCAAGAAAATGAGATTCGGGGCGGCGGCGCTCAATGCCGGTAAAAGGGAGCGTGGTAGGACCTGTCTTTCTTCGCTCTTCTTTATGTGCCGAGTCTACAGCGTTAGTACGTTTTTTCATGTATTGAGAATACCATAAAGACGAGTATATGTATATGGTATAAGTATAGGTATACGACATAAAAATTTCTAATTCCTAATATCTAATTTCTAATAAAATGCCTAATGACTAAATGTCAAAAAAAAATAATAATTCGTCGTTGTTCATTAGAAATTAGATATTAGGAATTAGAAATTATTGACCGAACAAAATTTCATTATTTTATCCACAAGCTGTCTTGCTCGCTTGCGTATTTTTGAAGTATACTATCATTAGTAATGTCCTTTCATCAGTATTTTTCTCTTCAGTCTAAACGAAGAGAAATAGATATTTTGTTTTTTACGGCCTGGCGTGTATTCGCTGGAAAAAACAGTAAAAAACACAAACAGAAAACGGGGATACATGTATCCCCGTTTTTTGTTTGCGAATAGAAAAATAATAAAAATATAGAAAGATAAAAAGATAAAAAAATTAAATAGAAAAATATAAAATAGAAAAATATAAAATAGAAAAATATAAAATAGAAAATAAAATATAATCCCTACGGTGGTAAATTCTAGCATATGCTAGAATTTACCACCGTAGGACTTTGCAGATGATGTTTATGGGCATAAAAAAGTCCCGATTTTACTCGGGACGGGAATTTCGTTGAAGTATTATTCCTTCAGGTTATTTTTCAGTTTTGCGAGTTTGTTTTTGGCCACCGCTATTGTATATAGCTGTTCCGCGATTTGTTCCGCTCGACTATCACACGGGCAGTTCTCAAGAAGATCAGACGCATCACTTTCTGAAATGCTCTCGTCTGCCGAAAGGACTTCTTCAAGCGCTAATTCTTCGCATTTCTGTCGCAGATGTTCCTCGTCTTCTTTGGTTATCGGCAAACATTCTTCGTGGATGAAAACTGAAACCTTTTTTGCCTGATAGATATTTACAAGTGTATCTATGACATTGCCAAAATGGTGTTTTCTGAGTAAGAGCTCTCTCACATCCCAATAATTAACACCAAGAATCTCTGCCGCTTTTTCCAGTTTTTTTATCGTAAGACTCATTATCTTCTCCTGTTGCCGTCGTGATATTACATCTGATATTATTTTACATAATGTACAAATATTGTCAAGTTTTCGCCCGTCGTCCCGTCTCCTTATACTAGCCCCTTATACTTATTGTTCGATCCGTACCGTTCGCAATTTTGTCATCGCTTTTTCGTGCTGTTCCAAAATCAGATTTTTGACGGCAATCGGATCTTTGATGCCGTTAAGGGTGAATTCTCCAACTTCGCTCGCGGTTTGTATTCTCAGTCTTCCGAAGGAAAGGAACGTGGCGAGCATGCCGGAGATATCGACGGATACGTCTTGGATCTTATCGAGATGAAGGGAAGAAGTCTCTCGTTTGAAAAGTCCTTTTTGTTCGACGTTGATGACTCGATGATCCGTTACGATGAGGACGTCGAGATAATAATCGGTCCAGATTACAAAGGCGGCGATCCATAAAAAGAGAAACCACGAGATGAGAATAAAAATTACGAAGGCGGAACTCCCGCCTTGGACGCGATAAAACATTCCCGCCAGATTCGAAGCGGCTGGATCGACTTTTCCGAGTATCGAGAGCACAATGGCGATAAAGACGGGAATTCCGGCGAGGGGTAAGAGAGGGAAGAGTTTCGCGAATAAAAAAAACCAATGCCTTCGCGCGGAGAGCAAAATTTGTTCGTTTTTTTCGAGATCAATCATGAAAGTGAAAAAGTAAGAGCGGCTAAAAAGAGAATGACAAGGAAAAAAGAAGAGCCCACGAAGTAGACGTATTTCATGACCGCGATCTTACTCTCCGGTATCCCATATGCTTTCCAATGATATTCCAAGACGATGGTGGCGAGGGTCCAAAGACCGAGAACGAACACGAAGAGAAACCATAAGAAAGAGGGGGAGAGTAATGGGTTAGGTGATGAAACGGGGTTCATAATGAGAATATTATATCATATATTTATAAATTTCTAATATCTAATTCCTAAACGAACGGACAAATAGCCAAATTTTCAGACATTAGGTATTAGACATTTTGTTAGAAATTAGAAATTGGGAATTAGAAATTATTTTGAATACAAAACTCACGAATTTTTGCTCAATTTATTTATCGCGTTGACATTAACGTTGAATATGATAGTATATCATCTATGTTAAAAATAAGATTACAGCGAGTAGGAAGAAAGAACGATCCGTCTTTTCGGGTTGTCCTGACCGATTCCAAAAACGCAACGAGGAGCAACAAGTTTCACGAAATTCTCGGATCGTATGATTCGCGAAAAGGCGAGCCGGTTATTAATGCGGATCGCGTGAAATATTGGATGTCTGCCGGTGCACAGCCTTCGGGTACCGTCCATAATCTTCTGGTTGGAGCGAAGATTGTTTCGGGGAAGAAAGTGAATGTTCTCTCGAAAAAATCACCTATCAGACCGGAGAGCGCAACGGCGAAGGAGGGCGGAGAAACAGCCTAATAATAAGGATGTATCTGGATATCCACACCGTGGGGTGTGTTTTGTGTTGACATTTACAAAAATAGGAGTATAATGTACAGTTAAGGGTGGCGGTAGTTTTGGTCGACAATCGCACTCCCTCTTAAAAGAAAAGTAAGAATCAGTAAAATGGAAAAGCATTCTGATCAAGAGTTTCTTGAGTTTGTTGTTAAAAGCCTGGTAGACAACCCGTCTGCCGTAAAGATCAATCGTGCCGTCGATGAAATGGGGGTATTGTTGATTCTCGATGTTGACCCGCAGGATATGGGCAAGATTATCGGTCGAGGTGGAAAGACGGCGCAAGCCATCCGCTCACTTCTTCGCGTAGTCGGAATGAAGAATCACGCTCGCGTTACCTTGAAAGTAAACGAGCCGGCAGGAAGCACAAGAGGCATGGGACATTCTGCATCGCAGTCTGTTGACGACGCCCTTGAGGATCTGAAACTCTAATTTCACATCAATTTAAATTTTCAAAAGCCGCTCCTTTTAAGGAGCGGCTTTTGCGTTTTTCAAACGGAATTAGAAAAAAGTCCCGGAATTTTTCAGGGACTAATGCCGCAATATAGAATTTATACAATTTATTTTTTGACGATCTCAATATCGACGACTGTTACTATATCATCATACTTTAATTTGACTTCCTCTTTATTGTTTTTAAGCATTGTCTGGTTGCCGATGATGCGGGCTTTAAATTCAGGGGTATTAGAGTCGTACCAACGGCCTGTTTTTATAAGTATATGCCCCGGATACTTTTCTGATGTGAAGAGAGAATAAATATAGATATCGCCAAAGGTGCTCACTTCGCCGTGTTTTCTCTCTTTAGCGTTCCAATTTTTTTCTTCATTTCGCTGCCAGTCCTCATGCTCTTTTTTTCTTTGCTCTTGCTTCTGTGCGTAATCCGGATCAGGTTTATTAAAATCCTCATCGTAATCAGCGCCAGAATGCCATGCATCCAGTTCTCCCCCGGTTATACCTCTTCTTGTCATAAAATTTCTCCTTTTTCAGTAATAATTCGGCTTATCGTATAAGGAGCCGCTCTTCACATTGGCTATTGTTTTTAAAAAACAAATATACATAGCTGCGTTTACTATATATTATATTTATAGTTTAGTCAATAGGAATCCCAAGTGATATTGACATAAGCTATGATTTATGATAATATGCTTTCAGGTTAGGTAAATTTCTACAAAGCGTGAGGATAAGAAAATGGCTATAAAGAGAATAGAAGATATACAGAAAACTTTAAAGGAACAATTAGTCGGGCAGTATGCGATTGGATGGTGCAACGGAGAGTCGTACGAAGATTTTTACCAAAGCACTATCGGTTTTGCAACGACGCGAAGCGAGGCGAAACTGCTGGTAAACGGAATGATGGAACGAAACCCGGCTCACTTTCTCCAAGGATGGGAGGAAACTCCAACTGGAAATTCACTGATTTATACAGAAACGGGCGAAAGTTACTCTGTTTGGATGGTAACAGATGAAAATTTCGGTGTTGATGTGTTAATACATGAACCAAACCGTTGGTTAAATAACGTGTAGAGTAAGTGCATCAAGCCGCGACCTGAAAATGGTCGCGGTTATTTGTTTGCAAAAAGTTGAAAAATGTGTTATTTTTATAATCGCATCGCTCGCTTTCATAATGAATCGCCGGACTGGGGTTGTACCCCTGTCCGAAACGTTTGAACAAGTATGATAGACCTCTGTTTTTTCACCAACCACTAGTAAACATCTCAAACGTCATGAAAAATTTCTAATATTCAATTTCTAATTTCTAGTGAATGATGACCATTGTTTAGACATTATGAATTAGACATTTTGTTAGAAATTGGAAATTAGGAATTAGAAATTTTTTTCTCACAAAAATGCCGACAATCACATTCCATATTATAACCCTCTTTCCCGAATCTCTCACCTCGTATATAAGCGAGTCTATTTTGTCGCGAGCTCAGGAAAAAAAACTCATCAAAATTAAAACATATAATCCTCGCGACTTTGCGGAGGTTGTTGGGACTCCGGAATATCCGAGGTTAAAAGTCGACGGGAGACCGTACTCTGGTGGCCCCGGAATGGTGCTTTTGCCGGGACCGGTTTTGCGGGCGGTTGCTCAGGCGAAGAAAAAAAAGAGTGGAAAATGGAAGACTATAATTTTTTCGCCGGGTGGAACGATGTTTACCAACTCCTACGCGAAAAATATTGTCGATAAAAAAGTTACCGATATCATCATGATTTGCGGGAGGTATGAAGGCATCGATGCGCGGGTGAAAAAAATTCTGAAAGCTGAAGAAGTTTCAATCGGGGAGTACGTTTTGACCGGCGGAGAATTGCCGGCGATGGTCGCGATGGACGCCATCTCGCGCCAAGTGAAAGGCGTGCTCGGGAAATTCGAATCGCTTGAAGAGAATCGCGTTTCAAGCCACGAAGTGTACACGCGTCCCGAAATTTTTGAATATAAAAAAAAGAAATACAAAGTTCCCGAGGTACTGCTTTCAGGAGATCATAAAAAGATTGAGGAATGGAAACGGAAAAGTCTGTAAAGTAAAAAGTGTAAAGTGTAAAGTAGAAAGTCTGCCGTCGCGACGTTAGGTAGTAGTCGGACTTTTCGCTTTCTACTTTCACTTTTGACTATATAAAAACCTCCGGAACGGTTCCGGAGGCGGGTGCTGCTATTTTTAATTAGTATGGACTAATGCCATTGTTCGGAAAGATATTGCTGAATTTCTTCGTCCATTTTTTGCGCTTCTTTTTCGGAAAGTGCGGCGGCAAAATAGGCCCGGTAATCATCGTCCTCAACGAGCAGAGTAAGAAGCTTTTCGTTCTGCTCTGTTTTTTCAAAAATGCGTTTCGGATTTTTTCTTTTATCCGGTATCAATCCCATATCTTCAAGATACTTTTTTGTTATTCTCCCGTTTATTTTTACCGAAGCGCGCAACCCAAGGCCATCAACTTCAATACCAAAAAAGACAACTTTTTCTATTCGCCGGGTGCCGTCGCGGCTTACATTAACCCACAAATATTCTTTGCTAAACTCCATATCGTGAACACTGAGCGAAGTCAGTTCACGTATCAGTTCATTCATTGTTTCTCTCCTACCGATTTTTTTCGGAATCAAAAATGGAAAATCGTCAACAGTATAGCTTGTGTCTCGGCTTCCTCTTCGCAGTCGATCAGTTCCAGATACTTTTCAGGAGAATCGTCTGATGCGAGGCGTATAAGTGCTTTGAAATTTTCGGGGGTGTTTTCGAAAACGCGCCATTTTCCCGCTCGTTTAACGGGTATCAAGCCAAGTTCGGAGAAATCGTGACAAAACTCGTCCGATTTTCCGGTCTTCCTGACAATCAAACAGCGGTTGCTGTTTTCGGATCGCAATTCTTCGATTATCACCAGTTTCTTCACGTGTCGACTGCCGTCTCTCCACATCTCCATCAGGAGATATTCCTCTCCGAACACGATATCGGCGATAGACAACGGACGAAGGCTATTTTCATTTTTCTTATTTTTCATTGAACTTTCCTCATTTCCTGTGATTTTTAGGTATTTTTTTACGGATCGAATAGCGTTTAAACGGACATTTTAAACAACCAGTTTGTCAAATGCTATACACTCCGTACCTTACTACGCATCTAAAAAGAATATATTTCACCCCTCCCCACAAAGGACCGTCCTTCGGAACTTTCGAAGGACGGTCCTTTGTGGGGAGGTACAATTTCAGTCAGACTTATCCACTTAAAAATGTATGGGGGGGGGGCGATTTTTTGGTATACTATTAAAATAAGAACTGCGGAAAAAAGTCTATTCGTGTTTCAAAAAAAGAACATTTTTATTTCGGTTGCGTTCGTTGTCGGATTCGCTCTGTTTCCGAGTTTTTTTGCTTATGCGAGTTATTCGTCTTTTTCACCGGATCCTGCGAGTATCATACTCGAAGGAGCGAAAGATATGTGCGTACTGTATAGCGACGGAATCCGCGTATCAGGCAATGGAATAAGAAGAACCGCGCAAGAAATTTCCGACAGCTACGAAAATTTATTTTCTGATGCGGAAGAAGTTGGGGTGGTGCTTGCCGACGGGCTTTCCTCAGTCGTAGGGTATGTCGGGACGGGTATCCGGGTAACCCTTGCGAGTTACGGAGATTTGTATGATAACTTGGCGCAAGGGTTTTCGAAAATTTCTCATCTCGCCGCCGCAAGCCGGTCGGCGGATAGCGAGCCCGAAACACCCGTCTCAAAACCAACGCAACAAAACGTTCCAACGCAGTCAGAGACCACGTCGGGCGGTTTGCCGTTTGTTTCGCCAACCGCCTCGTCGCCGGACGTACTCTCTGAGCGCGTCCGAAACGTTTCGTCCGTCCACGCAGTTTCATCTTTCGATAATTTGAGTTCTTTGACACGACTGGTAAAAGGGGTAAGTTCCCTCGTCGGCAGCGTCGTTATTCTCAACAATTCTTATACAACCGAGATAGCCGGATTAAAAACAGAACTCATCGGGCTGCGTTCAAAAATTTCAGCAGGTCAAGGGTATATCTATTATCCCGGTTCAGCGCTTCCAACGACGGGAATCAACCCGAGCATCGGAGCTATGCAGCAGAATGTCTCTAGCCCGAGTGGTATTTTTGAAAACGGCGTTTCCGCAGAGACCGGCACATTCACCGACGGAGTGATCGGTGGAAGCTTTACTACCGAGGGTTCTCTTGAGGTGGGTGGAGCATCCACACTCACCGGATCTCTTACTGTTGGCAACACTCTATATGTAGATGCAATCAATGGACGTGTCGGTATCGGAACTTCGACCCCGACCGATACGTTTTCATTGAACGGCCCGATTTACTTGACTTCAATCACTCCGGCGGAAACCGCGACCCGCCTCTATAATACCGGCGGAGATCTCTACTGGGCGGGCAATCTTATCGGCGGAGGCACCACCGGTAATTGGACGAGCGACGGTACACATGCGTGGCGCGCGGCTGGAAATGTCGGGATTGGCACCACTTCTCCAGGATACAAACTTTCTGTCGTCGGATCCTTTGGTATTGACGGTTACAGTACGCTTGCAACTACGACCGTGAACGGATCGCTTACGGTAAATGGCAACACTTACATCACACAAGGCGGAATTCTTAACGTTGGCGATAAGATTATTGCTCCCGGAGAGATTGGTCTCGGCACCAGCACCCCGAACGCAAAACTCGGCGTTCAGAATACCACTGCCGCACAGACAGCATTTCTTATCTATGGCACTTCCACCCAGAGCGCGCCGCTCTTGGATGTGTTTGACGATCCTCTTGCAAATAATAATCTTTTTCGTATTACTTCGGCGGGAAATGTCGGGATAGGGACAACGACGCCATACGTTAAGCTTTCCATTGCCGGCGATGTGCTCGGCGACAATTTCTTCGGCACATCCTTCAACGCCTCAAGTATAGCCGCAACCAGCACGCTTGCGAACCTTTCCGTCAGCAACGGATTTCAGCTATTCACGCAGTTCTTCAGCAATCTCGCATCGTTTGTTTCGTATCTTCGCGGTAATTTCTCGAACACCGCGACAGGGCTCACCTACGATTCTTCGTCCGGTATAACGTCGCTAACATCCGGTTACAACATGCAGTTTGCGACCTCGACCTCCGACCTTCAAACCGTTTGGGACTTCTATCAGCATCCGTCAAATTCCATCACTGCCGGGACCGCTCTTTCATGGAACGGGAACACACTCAACATGGCGACGTCCACTCTCGCAAATAACAACACATGGAGCGGGACAAATTTATTTACGCAGAACGTCGGCATCGGAACCACCTCGCCTTACGCTAAACTCTCTGTGGTCGGGGAAGTGGTCGGCGAATATTTCACCGCCACGTCGACGACCGCAACCTCCACTTTTGCGGGCGGACTGATCGCCGGCGGTCTGACGGGGCTCACTGTCTTACAGAATGGGAGTGTGGGTATTGGTACGACTAATCCCTCCAGCGCTTTAGAAGTGAATGGCACAATCAAAGCTAATGCTTTTATAGGCACATCTTCAAACTGGTTAAATACAGTATGGACGTCAACAGGTTGGACGGTGGGACAAACGCAGGCAGCGCCGGGTGCTATGTATGGAGATGGCGGAATAATTTTGCGAGGCGATTCTGGGACTATCGGTTTTACAACGGGTGCGTATGCAACTTATTCAAGGGACATAGGACTCTCTCGTGGCGCAGCTGGCAAGCTTTATATTGGAAACTCAACATTTGGGGATTATAGTGGAACCTTGGTGGCCGGAACAGTAGGAGTTGGCACCACCACACCCTACTCAAAACTCACCGTCTGGGGTTCCGGAACGGGTTCGGGGCAAGCGTTCGAGATTGCCAACAGCGCTTCAACTACCATCGCGAAGTTCCTCGACAACGGCACTGGATACTTCCTGGGCAACATCGGCATCGGCACTACCACTCCGTACGCCAAGCTCGCCGTCGTCGGTGAAGCGGTCGCTGATTACTTTACTGCAACGAGCCTTACCGGGACCACGACAGTTGCCGGCAGTATGAACGTCGGCTCCGGTGCTCTCACGTACGACTATTCATCAGGTATCACTGATATTGCGAACCTTACTCTTGGCGCACAGTCATTCGAAAGCGATGCGGGAATTATTTCATGGGCGGATATGCCGGTCACTACCACGTCGGCAGTCGGGACGATTAATTCGTACAGTGCACAGATGGACAGCAATCCGATACTGACGGTGTACGGCGAATCGCTTGGCGATGGAAACGTATGGAATGGCGCCATCGGTATCGGTACGACGACACCATACGCGCTGCTTTCCATTGCGGGTATCTCCACAACCACCGTATCGACAACGCGACCGCTCTTTGATATCGCGAGTTCGAGTGGATCATCATTCCTGCGAATGGCTGCCAATGGAAATCTTGGACTCGGCACCACCACTCCGGCATGGCTCGCACAGCTTGTTTCTTCCACTTCACCTCAGCTTGCGCTCACCGACCCGAATGCCGGAGCGAATCTTAAGCATTGGACACTCCGCAGTACCGCCGGTTCGCTGTTTATTGCCACCTCGACCGATCTTCTTGCGACTTCCACTCTCGCTGCCCTCACCGTGAGTCCGAACGGCTACTTGGGGGTCGCTACCACGTCGCCGTGGATGACGTTCTCGGTGCAGGGCACGGTCGCCATGAACGGGCTGGGAACTTCTCAAGGGAATGCGATATGTATTACCGCCGGAGGAGAAATTACAAATCCGGGCGCATCGTCGTGTACCGGTTCTTCCGAGCGTTTTAAAGACAACATCCAAGACCTCGCTCCCGGATTTGCTCTCGAAAAACTTTCCGAACTGAATGTTGTTTCGTTCGATTACAAAGAAGGGCAGTATAGCCCCGAAGATCGGAAAGGTTCTTACGGAATGATCGCCGAAGCAGTGGCGGGGATCGATCCGAATCTTGTGGACTACGGCTATGATGGAAAACCGCTTACGCTCAAATTTGAAAAGTTCGTAGGACTTTTTGTTCAGGCAATCCAGGAATTGGTGGCAAAAGTAACCGGACTCGAGACAAAGATTAATACGCAACAGCAAGAGATTGACGCATTGAAAGAAAGAATGGATGCGCTTGATGGACAGACTTCCGCCGCACAAACACCGCTACCGTCCGAACTGCCGATATCGCCCGAATCAACGACAGAATCCGCACCGGAAACTGAATCGGTTATTGAGTCCGACCAGCCGACCGTCGAATCACCTGCACCGCCCGCTCCCGAATCGACCACGGAATCCGATCCTGTGCCAGTAGAAGAACCAGCACTCTAAAGTCGAATCGTTTCCAGGCGCAGCCCTAGCAAACTCGCTAGGGCTGCGCCGGAATAGGTGCAACTTTCGGAGTAAGATATAATCTTTAAAACTGTAATTCCTTAAATCATAAATCCGTTAATCTTTATGTATAAACTCCCCGGTATTATCATAATCTTCCTCGTTGCTACATTTGGCGGCTACTATTTGTGGCAATACTGGATCGAAGCAGCCACCACGATTGGGGGGATCGAACCGCCGACATTTCAGGCTGATCTTAAGAACACGCTGGTATTACAGGCGGGAACGGGAAGTCCGACCTTCACCCGGGCCGACGGCGCAGACCGTCGCGCGACCGTCACTGATTTCGAAGGTCTTATCAAACCGGTCAAGGCAGGCGAGGCGCGGTTTGAGGGGGCGCGGCGGGTGGAGAATCTGATAACCTATAGTGAGGATTTTAACAATGCCGTATGGGTGGTCGGAACGGGGGTCACTCTTACGAGTTCTAGTGTTACGGCTAACGGAGCAAATACTGCCCATGATTTTTATCAAGCATACCAGATGACAAGAGGAAGGACATACATCGGTTCTTTTGAAGCAAAAGCTGGCACCGCTCGATACATTCAACTTTTTCCTGCGGGGTCATCAGACGCAGGATTTTCAGGTTTCGATACTCAAACCGGAGCAGTATTTAAGCAAGCTATAACTGCTGTTTCTTCTGAAACTTTGTCTGATGGTTGGTTTCGTTTTTTTGTAACGTTTACCACAATAGGATCTCCAACAGCTATGGAGTTTAACATTATTGATACGATAAATAGACCGCGTCGATATATTAGTACCGTTTCGGGCAGCATCAATATCAGAAAAGCCCAATTCGAAGAAGTTACCGGTCAAGCCAATCAAAACCCGTCCGAATACGTATCGACCGGCGTCCTCTCCGCTCCCTATCACGGCGCTAATGTCGACGGCGTGAAGTATTTCACCACCCAAAACGGCAACACGGTAGCAAGCAATGTCGTGACCGAAGCGACCGGCGCCCCGATCCCCGATGCGATCCTCCATGGGTATGTAGTGGAAGGGGGGAGGATGAGTACACATACATATAGTGAACAGTTCAATACCAACTGGGGTGATTATAATAGCAACGGTGATACCGTGACCGCAAATAATCTGATAGCTCCTTCCGGTCAAACCGTCGCAGAAACGTACACTGCTGCCTCCGGTGCTAACTATCACCAAAGAATATTCCCGGGTGTCACATATACTGCCGCATCAACGACATTTTCTGTTTACCTTAAATATATCAGTAACCGTTGGGTCGCACTGCGGATATATGACGGAACGGAACACGTTGCATTATTTGATCTATTGACCGGCGTCGTTGGACAAACATCGGCTGGTGTAACATCAACAATTACACCCGTTGGAAACGGTTGGTACCGAGCAACGTTAACCACAACAACAGTAGCGACAGCTGCTGGTAATCTGTTGTTGCAGCTGTCACCTGCAAATTCAATAAACATAGGCAATAATGCTTTCAATGCGGCGGGAACGGAATCTGTCGGGGTCTGGGGGATGCAGCTCGAAGCCGCCTCTTTTGCATCTTCTTACATTCCGACTACGAGCGCGAGCGTGACGCGTGGGAACGATGTGCTGACCTATCCATCGGGGGGGAATGTCAACGTATTGGATCCATATTCTTTGTCTCTCGAAGCATCATTGAAGGAAGCGCCTGATATCATTAGGTACCGTGCTGCACTTGGTTCCAACCAAAACTATGTCCCAACAATATATCTGACGCAGGTTGCCAACACCGGCAATAATGTACGTTTCGTATCAAGTAGTGGTTATGGAAACGGAGCAACCGTCGCCATGGTGGACGCTCTCAAAACTTCAGTAAATAAATATGCCGGAAGGATGAACGGAACCTACGCCGCCTTTTTTGCGAATGGAACAAAGGGGACAGAGGTGGCGAAAGGAACACAAGTAGAAATAACTACATTAAATATCGGAACTACTGTTGGTCCGACAAATTATTTATTCGGCACCGTTCGGAATGTCAAGATATGGAAAAAAGCTCTCACCGACGCCCAACTCATCAACCTCACCAGCACCAACAGCTCTGTGTCCAATAGCGCGGTTAAAAAAACCACCGTCGGTTCCGACGGTCCGTCGTTCCAAGCCGATCTCAAAAACACGCTTGATCTCCAAGTCGGAGTGGGAAAACCAACCTTTACCCGAGCCGATGGTGCAGACCGTCGCGCGACCGTCACTGATTTCGAAGGTCTTATCAAGTCGGTCAAGGCAGGCGAGGCGCGGTTTGAAGGGGCGAGAAGGGTGGAGAATCTCATAACAAATGCATTTACTTCGTGGAATCAAGTAGGAACTGCTACATTAACTTCTAATTATGCAATAGATCCGGTTGGAGCTTTAACAGCAACACGTTTACAGCTTTCTGCCTCTAGTTCTCGTCAAAATATCAAGTCTCTCACAGCTGGAAATACTGGAGTATATAGTATTTGGGTAAAGGCTACCAGCGCTAACGCAACTTTCAGACTGGAACTTTGGGATAATGCTACTGGAGCTCAATATTCTCCTAATTTAACTGCTACGAATACGTGGACTCGGTTTAGTTTTACCTATACTCCTCTAGCTACCAATAGATTTATTCAATATCAATATATAACTAATGACTCATCGAATAATACTGCTGATATTCTTATCTGGGGTGCCCAACTCGAAGACGTCACCGGTCAAGCCAATCAAAACCCTTCCGAATATGTCTCGACCGGCATCCTTTCTACTCCGTATCACGGTGCCAATGTCGACGGCGTGAAGTATTTCACCACCCAAAACGGCAACACGGTAGTGAGTAATGTCGTGACCGAAGCGACAGGGGCGGTGATTCCCGATGCGACCTTGCACGGCTATGTGGCGGAAGGGGCAAGGACGAATCTATTGGAGTATAGTGAACAGTTTTTTCGGAGTTCCGTTTGGACCACAAATAGCGTTGCTTTTGGAATGGCAAGCACGACCGCTCCCGATGGAAGCGGTAACGGAAATAAGATGGTTACGGGAAACTCCACGAGTCAGTTTTACGTGTTGAATGACAGCAGTATTACGTCAGGAACAACGTACACCCAAACGGTTTACGCCAAAGCGGGAGGATATAACTATATTCAGATCGCAGCGAGCTCACAATTCGACGTCGTTAATTCGTGGGTGAATTACGATCTCTCAACGGGACTCATCGGAAACAAAGGCGTGGGAAGTTTTACCTCAATGATATCCGCCTTATCGAACGGATGGTACCGGATCTCCGTTACTACAACCTCAACCGGTACGGGTGCAGGGAGGTTTGTTATTGCCGTACTTAATACCGATATAAATTCAAGACTCCCATCGTATGCTGCTGACGGAACCTCCGGCATCTACCTCTGGGGCGCTCAACTCGAAGCCGGTGCGTTTGCCTCCTCCTACATCCCGACGACGAGCGCGAGTGTGACGCGGGCGGCGGGTGCGCTCATGTATCCGGTGGTCGGGAATCTGACACTTTCAAGTGCCGTTAACTTTACAACAGCACTGGATCTTTGGCACACTAATTCCGGTTTCGGAGGCATTGTTTTCTCAGTGAACGATCGTGTAGGCGGAGCAAATCAAAATACAGCTTATATTGCTGAAACGCCAGAACAATTATTAAATTACTATGTCAAACGAGCCACAAATCAGCAGTTAAATCTCACTGGTACGGATGTTGTCTCAACAAATCAATTTAACCGCATCGCTTTCAGATCATACACCGGCAATTTCAAAGGACTTTTGAATGGTGTGGTGCAAGCGACACAAGCAAGCGGTGCAAGCCTCGCCAACCCCACCTCTATCTCTATAGGTTATTTAAGCGGAGGTGGCTCACCGGCGAATTATTTATACGGCGCCATCCGCAACGTTCGTATTTGGAAAAAAGCCCTCACCGACACCCAACTCATCAACCTGACGAGTACCAACACGCAGGTCTCCCAAAGCGCCGTCAAAAAAGTCACCGTCAATACCTCGCAGAACACCAAACAAACGAGCGGTCTCGTCGGCCTCTGGTCTTTCAATGGTACCGATATAATCGGCACTACCGCGTACGACCGGAGCGGAAACAGCAGGAATGGCACCTTGGTCGGCGGAGCGACCAAAACCATCGGCAAGGTCGGTCAAGCCATTTCCTTTGACGGCGTAGATGATTATGTGAATATGAGCGCTTCGTACAACGGAGTGAAATCGGTTTCTTTCTGGATAAAACCAAACACCACCACGCAAAGCATTCTCGAACTGAACGGAACAGATAAAATAACCGCAAGCGGGGGAACGATAGCCGTCGCGGGTTTTAATGGAGATGCCACCGTATACGTAAACGGAGCGGTTTCTTCCACGATTACCAACGATTGGAAACACGTTGTCGTCACCACCCCGACAGGCTTAAACGCCACCGCCTTCACCCTCGGTTTAAGCGGAGGAGTGTATTTTGCCGGTAAACTCGACGAAGTCCGCCTCTACAACAGAGTCCTATCCGCAAGCGAGGTAAAACAGCTCTACAACATCGGCCACTAACAAAGGTTCAACCTTCGGAAGTCTCGAAACTTCCGAAGGTTGAACCTTTGTAACGAATGGCGTATGATAACGGCATGTCCAGAAAAATTTCGTTCATCATTGACGGGTATTATCATATCTATAATCGAGGTACCGATAAGCGAATCACCTTTAACGATGATCAGGATTATCAGAGGTTCATCGCGCTTCTGTATCTGTGCAATAGCACGTTCGCGGTAGACCTTCGCGAGCATTTCTCCGAAGGTTCAACCTTCGGAGAAATATTTACACTTCCTCGCGGCGAAAAAATTATTGACATCGGAGAGTATTGCCTTATGCCTAATCATTTTCACTTGATCTTGCACGAAAGGATAGAGGGAGGAATTAGTTTGTTCATGCAGAAATTGTCTACCGGATATACGCAGTATTTTAATAAAAGAAACAAACGAACAGGGTCGTTGTTCCAGGGTCGGTTTCAAGCAAAGCATGCCGACACAGATGAATATCTGAAATATCTTTTTGCGTATGTCCATTTGAATCCGATAAAACTTATTGATCCTGAATGGAAAGAAAAGGGAATTGTCGATCTGAAAAAATCGAAAGAGTATTTGATGGAGTATCCATATTCAAGCTATTATGATTTTCTTAAGATAAAACGTCCCGAACGGGTAATTCTGAACACGGATGCGTTTCCGGAATATTTTAAGACAGAGCGTGATTTTGAAGAATTCATACATGATTGGCTTACCTATAATAAGGAGTTTATGGACGAAAAGATCGACCGAGAAAGTTCTATTAAGGTACGCGGCAGTATTCAGGAGTAATTTTACAAAGGTTCAACCTTCGGGGATCCCGAAGGTTGAACCTTTGTTTGTTTTTGTTTGTTATTGCTATCGGGTTTTGCGTTGCTGTTGTTCGTCATTTTTAGTAAAATAAAATGGTAAAAAGTTAAGAAAATTATTTATATTTATGTTTAAAAAACGGCAAGAAAAAATCGAAAGCGTGATACATGAAGAAATACCGACCCCGGAATTTGTTCATGAGGAGATATCCGCCACAGAAGATGTCCCACAATCCTCTCCGAAAATTTCTTTTCTTGAGAAGGTTATTGTTTCGCTTCTGGTTGGTTTAATATTTTTGTTTCCGATATTTTTCTTGCCTGTTCCGGGCGTTCTTCCTGGATTTGCGAAAAACGTACTTCTTTCTGTCGGCGTCATCGCAATATTTATCATGACTCTTATCTTGTGGATGAAAGAGGGAAAAATCGTTCTCCTCAAAAACCATGTCTTCACCGCTTTATTTTCTCTCTTGATTGTTTCGGTATTTTCGTCCGCATTTTCCGGAAGTTTTTCCAATTCTTTCTTCGGTGCAGGAACGGAAATAACAGCGACAATAACGTTTCTTCTTTTGAGCGTGCTGGTTTTTTTGCTTGCGGCGCTCATGAGGACGAGTCGGCGCATTTTTTTCGTTTTTCTCGCACTCTTTACTTCTTCCTTTTTGGTTTTTCTTTTCCAATTGTTTCATATTGTAGTGCCAGATCTTAACGTTGGCGGCGTTTTTTCGAACAAGGTATCAAATCTTGTAGGAGGGTGGGGGGATTTTGGCGTTTTTTCCGGGATTATTGTTCTTGTCTCTGTTCTTGCTCTGGAACGGCTTCGGGTCCGTGACGTCATGAAAAAGAGTCTGCTTTTTCTGTTGCTTACTCTGTCGCTTTTTTTTTACAGTATGTCGCTTCTCGCCGGTTCGTGGTTTTGTCTCGGTATTTTTGCGCTCGCCATATCTGTCTTTTCCTTTTTTGAAAATATTTCCCGATCGGAGGAAGAGAATATTTCCGTCGCGGAAAAATGGATGATGAGACCGTCATTTGCCGTAGCCGTCATATCTTTTGCTATGGTTTTCTTCGGTCCATACGTGAATGGCCGGCTTTTTTCCATTTTTGATATCCCGCCCATCGAAACGTACCGCCCGTCTTTTTCGGGGACGTACGCCGCATTTCTCGGTTCAATGAAGGAAGGGTCCAAGAATATTATTCTCGGCGTTGGACCGAACAGATTTTTTATACCGTGGCAGAAGTATCGTCCGGTTGAAATAAACTACTCTCCTGTGTGGAACGTGGATTTTAACGAAGGGGCGGGGACGCTTTCGTCGGTGCCGGTAACAACAGGTATTCTCGGCTCTCTCTTATGGCTTGTTTTTATCATCGTTTTTATTGTCGGCGGTATTCGTAATCTTCGCAACATATACAGGAAGACCGACAACATCGCTCAATTTATTGCAATATCATCTTTTGTCGGAGCTTTGTATTGTTTTGTTGTTTCTTTTATGAGTACGGTCGGCGCGGTTCCACTTTTTTTCGCTTTCGTGTTTGTCGGTCTTTTTTTGGGTGCGCTTTCCGCGATGGGGGCGCCGCAAGTTTTGGAATATTCCTATCTTCGCGAACCACAAAAAGGTTTTACTATTCTCGTTTCACTTTTACTTCTTCTCGGTCTTTCCGCCGGTCTTGGTTATTCTGTCTTTAAACGGGCGCAGTCTGTGTTCGCTTACCGTAATGCGATTATTTCGAGCAAAAAAGGAGATATTGAAAATGCCGGAACATTTCTGCGGAAGGCGATCTCTCTTTCTCCAAGCGACGCGTATTTTCGATCTGATTCGGCTTTGAATTCTTTTCAAGCTGAGAAACTTATTTTTCGCACGGATATTTCCCCTGATGAATTTCGCCAGCAATTCGGGTCAGTTTTTCAGGTGTCTGTTGCGAGTGCGAGCAGCGCCATCGCGATTGATGATGCGAATTATTTGAATTGGGTCTCTCTCGGGAACGCGTACTCGATTATCGTGTCACTCGGTATCCCGAATGTATCGATTGACGCTTACACCCAATCGAAAAAAGCGTTTGAGGAGGCGGTCAAGCGAAATCCCATGAACCCGCAGACTCAATATGACTTGGCTCGTCTTGCGTTGTCAGCAAAACAGCTCGACGATGCGGAGCGTTTTGCTGAGAAAGCGGTGGCATTAAAAAGAAATCATTCGGAAGCATTTATTTTGCTCTCTCAAATTGAAGAAACGAGAAGCGGCGCAGCAAAAGCTCTCCTAATGATGGAGGGTGCGAACGCATACGAATTTTCCGATTCGGCGGTGCTCTATCGGTTGGGGTATTTGCGGTACATGAACGGTGATTACCTGTCTGCCGTTTCCGCTCTCGAAAAGTCCGTGAAAATTACACCGGACTATTCCAACGCAAAATATTTTCTCGGACTCTCATATTTTAAAACCGGGCAGTCACAAAAATCGATTAAAGAATTCCAAGATATCGAACGTCTCAATCCTGACCGCACTGATATCGCCGGGATAATAAAAAATATCAAAACAGGAAACTCTCCAATTTCCGATTCAGTAACAAAAGAAACTCCATCTAACAAAACCGCAACATCATCGCTCATGAAAACTTTGTCTTCCTCACCCGAAACTCCGGCAGAGACTCAATAAAGATCATTTTTTGCGGCTCTTCCCATTTTGTCGCATTTGGTTTATAATGCGGTCTGATTTTGCTACCTTGACAGGAGAAAAATATGTGCGGAATTGTGGGGGTATTTTCAAAAAAAGATGCGGCTTTGCTTGCGGTTTCCATGCTTACCGATTTGCAACATCGGGGGCAGGAAGCGTGGGGTGTGGTTGTACACGAGGGAAACGGAGAACGATTTCATTCGTGGCGAGACAACGGACTCGTGGGTGAAAAACCGATACCGTTTGATTCGCTTGCCGGTTCGGTAGCTATCGGGCACGTCAGATATTCGACGAGCGGAGGCAATATTCTTCGGAATGCTCAGCCGTTTTTCGGAGAAACACGATTTGGCGGGATTGCTATCGCTCATAACGGAAATCTTCGGAACGCGATGGAGATACGTTCTCGCCATTTGGATGGGGGCGACATTTATCAATCAACAAGCGATACGGAAGTCATCTTGCATTTGATAACGCGAAGCAAAAAGGAAACATTCGAGGAATGTTTGATTGATGCGCTTGGTCAAGTGAAAGGAGCATATTCTCTAGTCATACTTACGGAAGACCGGCATATTATCGCCGTTCGCGATCCTCACGGGTTTTGGCCAATCTCGTTGGCGAAAAAGGACGGATACTATTTAATTGCTTCAGAAACTTGCGTATGGAACGATGTCGACATGGAATTTGTCCGCGAGATCGAACCGGGTGAAATGGCAATCGTGACGGCGACCGGCGTATCAAGTTCGTTTCCTTTTGAGAAAAAACCTTGCGCGCATTGCATTTTCGGGCAGGCGTACGTTTCCCGTCCGGATAGTATGATTGACAAGCTTCTGGTGTCGCAATCGCAATATCGCGCGGGAAAGCGGCTTGCGGATGAGTCGCCGGTTAAGTACGATCTTTCCGACGGCGTTCCTGTTGAAGATTCATATTTTGTGGCACCCGTTCCCGAATCCGGTATTGGTGCGGCGGAAGGGTACGCGAAAGTTCTCGGTTTGCGCATAAAACGGGGGATTATCAGAAAGTGGCGCGCGCGGACGTTCATTCAGCCGACGAAAGCGCTCCGTGAAGAAAGCGCTCGGCGAAAATATCGCCCCGACAAGAGTATTCTTTTCGGAAAAAAAGTTATTCTCGTCGATGATTCCATTGTTCGCGGAACCACTTTTTGTATATTGGTCGATATGGTGCGGAAGGCTGGAGCGAAGGAAGTACATATTCGAATTGCGAGTCCGCCGTTCAAACATCGCTGTCAAAACGGGGTTGATACGCCATCAGATGACGAACTTTTGGCATCGAATATGGAAATCGAAGAAATGCGAAAATATTTCAACGCCGACTCGCTCGCTTTTCTTTCTTTGAAAGGTTTGCATACTGCGATAGGGGAACACGAATATCCGGAAAAGACACGCTTTTGCGATACATGTTTTTCCGGAAAAGATACTCTTTCGTAATTTTGTCGTTTAGTGTATTTGCCCGGCTTTTAAAGTCGGGCAATTTTTGTACTTCATGAAATACTTAAAATTTTAAAATATGGTATAATGAAATAATGAAAACGATACTCCATCTTTTTTTGCATACGGTCGCCATCATGATCGCTGCATATGTCATTCCCGGCGTTACGGTGCCGGATTGGTTTACCGCACTGGTACTTGCGGTTGTCCTCGGTATCCTCAATACTTTCCTGAAACCGATCTTGCTGTTCCTTACGCTTCCCGTGACGATCATCACGCTCGGACTTTTTGCTTTGGTGATAAATACGGCGCTTATATTGCTTGCGGCGCTCATCGTCCCCGGTTTTGCTGTCGCCGGTTTTTTTACCGCATTTCTTTTTGGTATAGTCCTCTTTTTTATTAACGCTTTTTTCTCAATACTTTTGTAAGATGTTTTCATCTTTCTTTAAAAAAATTTCCGTTCCCCCCATTCGTCAATACGTTCTGATTGGAGCGCTTTTTCTCGCTCTCGCGTACTACTATTTTTTCCCGGGACATGGCGGTCGCACGGTTCTTTATGCTATCGCTCTCATCGGTTCTATTGAAACAGCCGTAGGAGCGGTCTCTTCCGTAATGGAAAGAAAGGTCGGCATTGATACGTTCAATATTTTTGCGGTCGGAATCGCTTTTTATGCCGGCGAGGTTACGTCTGCCGTATTCATCGTTCTTATGCTTGCTTTTGCCGATTTATTGGAATGGAAAACGGAATCTCGTGCGGGAAATGCGATCAAAGAACTTTTGGCGCTCAAACCGCGTTTGGCGGAGAGAGAAACCACAACCGGCGAGACGGAAGAAATCGATGCGGCGAAGGTGGAGAAGGGTGACTTGCTTATCGTGAAAAACGGAAGCGTGATACCCGTCGACGGAATTGTTATTAGTGGAAAAGCGGAGGTCAATGAAGCGGCTGTGACAGGGGAATCAAAACTCGTCGAAAAAATTCCCGGAGATACGGTGCTTTCGGGGACAGTAAACGCCGTCGGGTTTTTGAAAGTCGAAGCTGTTCGTACCGGTGAGGATTCAACGCTTTCGCGGATGATAAAGCTGGTGGAAGAGGCGGCGAAAAATAAATCACATTCGGAACGGTTGGCGGACCGGTTTGCCGGTATCTTTTTGCCGGTCGTCATTGTAATCGGGGCGCTTACCTATTATTTTACTAAAAATATCGTGATGACCGGTGCAATCTTTTTGGTCGCGTGCGCCGACGATATGGCAGTGGCGATACCGATGGCGGTTGCGGCAGCTCTCGGTTTTGCCGCTAAGGAAGGAGTTATTATCAAAGGCGGAGAATGGCTCGAAGTTCTTTCTCGCGTTAAGGTGGTCGTTTTTGATAAGACCGGAACGCTCACCTATGGTTCCGTCGGAGTAAAGAACGTTTCTTTTGAGTCAGGCATTTCGGAAAAAATATTTTGGCGGGCGGCAGGGGTCGCTGAAAAATTCTCTGTTCATCCGATAGGGAAAGCCGTGTATCGCGAGGCGGTGAAAATATGCGGAGAAATTCCCGATCCGGAGGACTATAAACTTATCGAGGGAAAGGGAGTGCGTGTGCGGAGCGTCGGGGAGGATATATTGGTGGGGAACATGTCCATGATATTCGATCATGATATTTTACTTCCGGAAAATGCGAAAAATGCTTTTGATGGCGCGCTTCTTCGCGGCGAGACAGCGTTCTTTGTTATTGCGAGCAATAAAATATTAGGAGTGCTTTCTGTTGCGGATACGGTTCGCTCGGAAGCAAAAGCCTCAATGGAAAAATTGCACGCTCTCGGTATTCGTTCGATCATGCTTACGGGAGACAATGAGGCGGTAGCAAAAGAAACCGCGCATTCTCTCGGAATCGCCGAATATCGCTCGTCGCTCAAACCCGAGGATAAACTCCGTGAAATAGAAAAGCTTTCCTCTCTCGGCCCGATATGTATGGTTGGCGACGGCATCAATGATGCTCCGGCGCTTTCCCGTGCGGATGTCGGCGTGGCAATGGGCGGAGGCGGAACGGCAGTCGCCGTGGAAGCGGCGGATATCGTTATTTTGAACGATGACATATCAAAACTTCCCGACATGATAACTCTCAGTCGCCGAACGAGAGGCGTCATAAAGACCGATATCGTCATTTGGGTTCTTTCCAACGCCGTCGGCTTCATTTTGGTATTCACCGGAGTGGCAGGACTTGCATTCGCGGCATTTTACAATTTTGCGACCGATTTTTTACCGCTCGGAAATTCAATACTCTTTTTTAAGGGAGTTAAAAAGAATTCCTAATATCTAATATCTAATTTCTAATTTCTAATGAACGGCGGCGTTTTGGAAATTAAAGCATTAGACATTTTATTAGAAATTAGAAATTAGGTATTAGAATTTTTTTTCACAAAAAATATTAATAAAATTTAAGCCCATTAACCACTTATCATGCAAAAATCAAAAGAGCTTGTCTTCATCACCGGCAACGAGGGGAAAGCAAAATATTTGAAAGATTTTCTTGGTATCCCCGTCGAACATATGAGCATTGACCTTTCGGAAATACAGTCTCTGTCTCTGCGTGAGGTGGTGGAAGATAAAGCGAACAGGGCGTTTGAGATTGTCGGACGCCCGGTCTTGGTCGAGGATGTATCGCTTACTTTTAAAGCAATGGGGAAGCTCCCCGGACCGTTGGTGAAATGGTTTCTCGATTCGCTCAAAAATGAGGGTTTGTGCCGTCTGCTCGATCAATATCAGGATCGCAGTGCGGTTGCCGAGGTAATGTTCGCCTATTGCAGCGAAGAGGGGACGCACGTATTTCAAGGCTCTGTTAAGGGATCAATTAGCAAAGAACCGAGAGGGGGAGGAGGGTTTGGGTGGGATGCAATCTTTATTCCGGAAGGGTATGAGGACACGTGGGGAGAAATGAGCGCTGTTGAAAAGCACGCAACATCAATGAGAAGATTTGCACTTGATGAGCTGAAAAATTTTTTAGAAAATAGAAAAATAGAAAAATAGAAAAATAGAAAAATAGAAAAATAGAAAAATAGAAAAATAGAAAAATAGAAAAATAGAAAAATAGAAAAATAGAAAAATAGAAAAATAGAAA
>Ga0172379_10002863_pt1 | contig 29110 bp, 24 predicted proteins | sample GrowelOW334metaG_FD_119756 | JGI IMG/M metagenome (GOLD analysis project Ga0172379, IMG submission 119756) | Groundwater microbial communities from an aquifer near a municipal landfill in Southern Ontario, Canada - Groundwater well OW334 metaG | ecosystem: Environmental > Aquatic > Deep...
AGAGATTTTTTTCAAAATTAGCGCCAGGGCTAATCTTGAAAAAATCATCAGCCATTTTTAAGGAGGTGGTGAATTACGGAACAATCAATTTTATGGAAGTCTAAAAAGTGTCCACACTATTGATATAACGTAACCAAAAAAATTGTTACCACTATCCCAACAAAATATACGGCTTCGGCTACAGCTCAAAGGAAATCAGCGGAATGGATTGTTGAAGCGCCTTATTTGAATGGCATCTTACCATTAGCAAACTTCAAACTAACTCATTTAACAAATTGTAAAGCAACAATCAATGGCGTCAGCGGATACTTAGATAATGCTGCATGGGCATGCGGTGGTATAGATATGATCACCACCACGGGTGCCAAAAAAGATGTAACTTCGAATATAAGCGGCGGCGGATACTTTTCCGTTACGTGGCAGCACAGCTAATTAAGCATCATAGATCATAGAACGGCTCCGGCGAGATTCGCGTCTCGCCTGAGCCTTTAGTTTTTGTCCACAGCAGCAACAAATGATGCCCGCCGTAAAATACTTTTTCTTGTATCAAACCGAAAGCCCCGATGCTTCAGTTGCGCCGGGGACTTTGTAAATATTAAAACCCAGGGACAGAAGCAGCAACGCTAAGATCTGCTATTGCATTTACTGCCTCACCTTGAGCCATTTGGGAAGGAATTTGCCCGTAAAGGTTATTAGAATTTGAAAGGCTACTAAGGTCAGCACCATTCTCAAACAGAAAGTTAATCATAGCCCCATTCCCCGTCACTGCTACACGGTGCCAAAGTGTATACCCGTCATTATCAATCATGTTGATATCTGCACCTCGAACAAGAGCATCCTTAGCACCAGTAGGGTCACCATGCGTAACAGCTTGGAAAAGTTGTATATTTGGCTGTGTCGCAGGAGAAGGGGTCCAAGATCGTGTCATAGCATAAACATCACTCACCACCAACCCACCGGCCAGCACGGCCACAACCAACAGCGAACGGGTAAAAATATTCATATAATCTCCTTCCCCCAAAAACCGACAATTTTATTAATAACCAGGATACATATACGATGTTCCAGAAGTTTGCATAAGAATTTGTCTAACATAATCATTTGCCGCAACATCTACTGGTCTAAATCCGGCACGATTTGTCACATTTGGATTTGCACCATATGAAAGCAAACGGCTGACAATATCCGCGTTACCCATTTGTGCTGCTATATGAAGAGGAGTGTTCCAGTCATAATCTATCGCATTGACATCATGACGAAGCTGGCCCAGACAATAATCAACGCCAGAAATTGATTGTTGGTGAATGGCTTGAAATATATTTTCCGGAAGAGCGCTAACAGCGCCTCCCCCAGCCTTACTACTTCCCACCACCCCACTAGCAAATACCGCGACACACAACACCAAACGCATAAAGCCGTTCATAAACTCCCCTTCGCAAGGATCTCATCTTTAATCTATTCTTAGTTTATTAAACAATTTGACTAATAGTCAATTATTCATGCACAAAAAAGGCAAGATTGCGGCGCCATTGCTCCTTTCGCGGTAAAGCCTGTACGAATTATATTCATCAAAAGAGCACACCCCGCCAAACCGCGATGGGCTTAACGGGGTGTGCTTTGATCAGTTACTCAGTGTTATTGGCGTATGATTATACTAAGACCAGTGCCACAATCTGGGCAGGTACCTAGCTGGCTATTAATGTCAAACTTCTTCCCACACATCACACAGAAAAAAACGCTTTGATCGGGTTGCGGTTCAGCACCCTTCGACTCCTCCACGTTTTGTTCTTTTACAGTGGCTTTTGTTTGAAATTTAAAATCGAGCACGAGGGGGTATTCTTTGCTTCTACAAATAGGACACTTAAACCCATCCGGAGCTTGCTCACCCGGTTGCAAACTCTGCACATTGAGTGGCAAACACATACGATGAAAAAAATGTCCGCACCTTGTAACAAAAACGTCAAAATCTTTATAGAGTATGGCATCGGGGGGGCCGGCCATAAATGATCGAAGACAGATCCCACATTCATCATCTTTGGCTAAAACCCTAAACTGGTCTATCAGCAGGTGTTTTAAAAATTTTTTTGAGCGGTCCGAAAGATCATCTGCAATATATTTGCCAAATATGTGTGCAAAAGTTTCTCTTAGCCCATCGCATTTCGTACACTTCCACCGAGTTTCAGCATTCATAGTTTTACACGTTTGACACTGCCACAACGGCGTAATCACGAGTAATTTTCGCGCAGGATAATTTGGAGCAACCTTCCTAAGGCGCAGCACTCTTTCAAACGCCTCTTTAAGAAGATTGATGCGGCCATTCGCAACATGTTCATCAGTTAAATTATTGCAGAGCGCTATCTTTGACAATCTCTGAAGTTCGGATTTTTTCCCCAAAATTATAAAGCCTGGTTCAGGAGACTCGGATAGAATATCATATATACTACAAGCATCCAAAAAAACGCAGTCTTTAATGAGTTTTTGTATTTCTCCACCCAGCTCCTTTGCCAACTCACCAACAGTCATCGTGTCCGAATATGCGGGAAGTTTAACCTCTTCTTCTTTTTTCTCCTCATCTTTCTTTAGTTCGGCCATGGCAGCACGAATGCGATCGGCGAGAAGCTGATCATCTACGCTTTCACATTTTTTTGCCGCCTCTTCTCCATTAGCACCGGCATCAAAGAGTCGTCGCAAGGTTGCTCGCTGCGCTTCGACTTGAGCTTGGCCGGCAGGAGCACGAAAGACAGCGTCTGTTAATGCGTAATTTTTTGCGTTCTGGTTGAGATTGAGAATGAACAACCCTAAGGCACCAACATTCCAATTTGTAGCTGCACTTCTCCAGGCGGTAATCCTATCCACATCACCAACTTTATATAAACCAATGCGACGCTGGATTGCCCGCTCGGTGAGGCCTTGTAGCAGTGGACTGACTTCTTCTACTTTTCCCGTCTCGACCGCAGCTCGAAGTGCTTGTCGTATTGGTTCGTCTACACCCACAGCCGGAGACATGTCATACCGATCCATAGCGTTAAAAGCATCTTGTTGTTCGGCCATGGCAGCACGAATGCGTTGGGTGTGACGTCTTTTTGTTGCAGCATCATCTCCTTGAGCTGCGTTAGCCTGCATATCCCAGGAGTGTGCCGCCGCTTCTCCGTTAGCGCCAGCGCGTCCAGGAGCAGTCGAAAGATTGCTTGTTGTGCAATTTGACCTGCATCAGCCTTAGGTTCCGGAGCAGCAGCTTGCTGTAATGCATAATCTTTTGCATTCTGATTAAGATTAAGATAGGGAACGAACAGCTGTAAGGCATTAAAACTCAAACGGTTCGCTGCACTCAGCCAGGCAGTAACCTTGAGCTGCTGCCCTTGTGGATTTATTTCATTCGGATCAAACAACCCAATGCAACGCGCGCGTTCTGCGTCATTAGGAAGACCTGCTAATAACGTCGCAACTTCCCCTGCTTCTCCTGATCGAGCGGCAGCTCGGAGGGCTGCTCGTATTCCTTCATCCTCACGGGTCGCAGCTGGGGACCTACCAAATTCGTCCGGATACTCAGGCTTCACCTGCGCCGAAAATCCAAACCGCATTGCCGGCACCATACCGACAACAGCCAGCAATAATATTCGTACGTAACGCATCAATTCTCCCTTTCTCACACTCTCCTACCGACAAACACCGTGTTGTAATTCAACCACATGCGGCGCATTACCCGCAAGAGTTACTACAAAAATGTATTACTTATTTCTTAGTGAACACCTTTGCCAAATGTTCATTAAAAATATCACTGAGCCTCCTGTCACGATGCATTTTCATATCGTGCCAGACATCACGGGCAACGCCTCTTTGTAGTTCTTGTTTCTGTACTTTCTGCAACCTCACGATATCGATGTGAGGTGCTGGTCGCAGGGCCGGTTGTGCCTGCACAGGAGCCGCTGCAGGTATTATCCGCGGCATGGGATGCACCAATGGAATTAGAGGAGGAACAATTGACTCCTCAACACGCTGAGCCCCGCACATTGTGCACGCGACATTTCCAGAAGAATTCAGAAAAGTACACGCGGAACACTTCCATTCGTTTAAGTGTGGTTGCAACGGCTTTTGCGCACCGCATCCCTGACACGCTAAATATTGTTCCCGATTCTTCAACGTGCACATTGGACATGCCCACGCTCCAGCCTCGTCTTTTGTCTCCTCGACAAGTGGCGCTGCTTTTTTCTCTTCGGCAGGCACTTCTTCTTTTTTTTCCTGGGCAGGCGAAACTGCTTGTTGCAAAAATTCTTGTAGGTTGGGGACTGCTTGTAGCCGAAAAACAAACGCTGGGGTATCAAAAATTTTTCTGCAGGTGGGACAATAGCCTACCACTGCTAGGCCTGCCCTTCCGGCATTTTCTGCTTTTTTGGCTTCATTCTCTTGCGCTCTTTTGCGTGATCGCTCCATGCAACTGCTACACGAATAATGTCCACACAAAGGGAGAGCAACTTCTGCCCCTATGCCGAACGAGTTAGGTTCCATACAAATTGCACATACTCCAGCATCAGGATCCTCTACTCGAAGCTGTGCATTACGAAGACTCAATAAAAAACTTGCCGCTTGCGAAATTTTAGAAAGTTCCGGATTCCGCCGGCCGGCTATTTGAGCACGCTGTGCCAAGTTTTTGAAGACATGAAGAAATTCTGGTTTTTTGGCGAGCAAGATCTTAACGATTTCAAATTTATTTTTTTCAACAGCACTGACCAGCGCATCAACAATGACATCACCAAGATTTTTTTTAGCTGCTTCACCTCCCGCACCCTCTACGGCACCACTATGTGCTTCCGCTGCATTAAGCATCATCGTAACAATCGCTGCTTGACCAGCTTCTGGCGCATCACTTTGAATGGCATAGTCCAATGCCGTCTTTCCCTGGCTATTTTTCAGTAGTGGATCCGCACCACAGTTGAGTAGATATTCAACAATATCTTTGTTTCCATGGAGAGCTGCCTGCATTAAACCTGTCTCTCTTTGCCAGTTGGGTGTATTTATATCGACACGACCACTCAAGTTCCGAACAACACTTAATTCTCCATGGATGCAGGCAGCAATAAAGGCCTCTCTATCGTCCATGCCCATTGCTTTGCAGCCCGACATCGCCGTGCCGCTCAACATGAACAGGAGTATTATTCGTATAAAGCGCATCAGATTTCTCCTTTTTCTCTCATACACAATTCACCTGCAACATGAGTTGAGTTCAACAAAAACCGACTACTGCGCGCAAGCGTTAGAAAAAAAAAACCGGCCGCATTTCACGACCGGTCATTGTGTTACAAAAAATTTATCTACAAAATTTACTCAAACAAACTTTTTTTCCCGAGCTTTTTCCAATCATTATCAAACATCTCAATACCTCGTTCGGTAAGCGGGTGCCTCATGGCAGCTTCCATCACCGCAGGCGGAATCGTGATAATATCAACGCCGGTTGGAATAATTTTTTGCCAGTGGCTCACGGAACGAATTGATGCCGCAATTATCTGTGATGGGTAATTATACATATCACGAGCGGTCACAATTTCTTCAAGCAAGGCAATGCCATCAACACAAATGTCATCCCAACGGCCAACAAATGGCGAGATGAAGGCAACACCGAGTTTGGCAACAAGCAATGTTTGAATTGGCGTGAAAATAAGGGTCACGTTAATTTTGATACCTTCATCGACGGCAGTTTTAATAACTGGAAGATACTGTTCTGCAAACGGAATTTTCACTACAACATTTTTGGCGAATTTTGCAATTTCTCGCGCTTGGGCAAGCACCGCATCAGGGGTTTTTTCGACAACTTCAATACTCACGGGGCCTTCGACCATCGCGCAGATGTCTTTAAGTACCTGCTTGCTATCATTGCCCTCTTTACTCATTAATGTTGGGTTGGTGGTAATACCGTCAACCAAACCGGTTGCAACCCACTTTTTAATTACCTCACGATTGGCAGTATCAAGAAAGATTTTCACTGTTACCCTTTCACCACAAAATTAATAAGCCGATCAGCAACAAACACCGTTTTAAGGATCGTTTTACCTTCAAGCCATTGGCTCACCGCCGCACGCGCCTGTGGCTCTATAACCTCTTGCACGGCGCCCTTGGCCGCAACAAGTGATGCACGTAATTTTCCATTAATCTGTACCACCACCGTTACTTCATTTTCAACGGCAAGTGCGGGATCATATACCGGCCAGTGGGCATGCTCAAGCGATTTACCCAACAACAGCTCAAGAAGCTCGCTTGCAAAATGCGGCACCATCACCGAAATGGCCACAAGAAATTGCTCGCACAACTCTTGATCAAGTACCAAATTATCGCGCTCAAGATCATTGAGATATTCCATAGTCGCCGAAACAGCAGTGTTAACTTTAAACTCTGCTAATCGTTCTTGATACGCCTGCAAGAAACGATGAAAACGCTGCAAAGACTTCATATCGGCACGCTGCCCTTGCGCAAGCACATGCCCAGGTACTGTCAAAAACGCCCAGAGACGATTTAAGAAGTTGCGCACACCACGAATAGAATCGGTTTGCCATTCGGTATCAAGTTCAGGTGGTCCCATGAACAAAATATACATGCGCAATGTATCAGCACCGAGTTCGTCCACAATTTCATCCGGATTTACCACATTGCCTTTAGACTTGGACATTTTTTCTACACGGCCAGTAAGTGCAGATTTCATACACACCATGCCTTGATTAAAAAGCCGCGTAAACGGCTCATCAAATGGCAGATGCCCAAGGTCGTGAAGAACTTTGACATAAAAACGGGCATACAAAAGATGCAAGATAGCATGCTCAATACCACCGACATACAAATCAACGGGGAGCCAATATTTCATATCAGCCGCATCAAAAGGCTTAGTGTCCAAATGTGGATTTGGGTAACGCAAAAAGTACCAACACGATCCCGCCCATTGTGGCATAGTGTTCGTTTCACGCTGCGCTGGCCCTTTGCACGTTGGGCATGTTGTGTTCACCCACGAAGTAACAGCTGCAAGCGGTGACTCACCCGTACCGGTTGGCTGATATTTTTCAACTTCAGGCAACATAATTGGCAGTTCAGATTCAGGAACGGGAACAACGCCGCATGACGCACAATGTATCAAAGGTATCGGCTCACCCCAATAACGCTGGCGCGAGAATATCCAATCACGTAATTTATAAACTGTTTGCGCGGTAGCAACCCCCATACTCGCCAACTGCTTAAGCATCGCAGTGCGCCCTTCAGTTGCAGCATCAAGTCCATCACAAGGGCCAGAATTAATCAGAAGACCTTCGCCATCATAAGCTTGGCTCTGCGACCCATCATCGGCTATATACTTTTCAAGATTTCGGACTGGTCTAATCACGGGAATGATAGGCAATTTATACACTTTGGCAAAATCAAAGTCACGCTGGTCACTTCCAGGAACTGCCATAATGGCGCCAGTACCATATCCCTTAAGAACATAGTCTGAAACGTATACAGGAATCTTTTTATTGGTAACCAGATTATGCACATAGGCTCCGGTAAATACACCACTTTTGCCTTCTGTTTCAATGACACGTTCGCGAGCGGTTACATGCAAGAATTTCTCACGATAGGCATCAAGCGCTTCTCTTTGATCGGATGATGCAATTTTGGGGACTACATCATGATCAGGCGCAAGTACAAGAAACGTAACACCATAAATAGTCTCTGGCCGCGTGGTAAACACCTGAATGTTGACGCCCTGCTCCGTCACAAAGGTAACGGTGGCACCCTGGCTTTTGCCGATCCAGTTTGCCTGCATCGATTTAACGCGCTCAGGCCACTCGAGCTTATTAAGGCCATCAAGAAGTTTTTCGGCATACGACGTAATACGGAGTACCCACTGACGTACTTTTTTGAGCTCAATCGTTGCTCCACAGCGCTCACATGCCCCCTGCACAACCTCTTCGTTGGCAAGGCCAGTTAGGCAATTGGGACACCAGTTGATAGGCATTTCGGCTTGGTAAGCAAGCCCAGCTTTGTACATCTGGAGGAAAATCCATTGCGTCCACTTGTAGTAGTCAGGATCGGTGGTATTAAGCTCTTTATCCCAGTCATACAGCGCACCAATGGTGTAAAGCTGGCGCTTGAAGTTGGCGATGTTGGTAGCGGTGCTCGTACGGGGATGAAGGCCTTTTTTTATAGCATCGTTTTCTGCGGGAAGGCCAAAAGCATCCCACCCCATAGGATGAAGCACGCTGTAACCCTCAAGCCATTTCATGCGGGCGTAGACGTCAGAAAGTACGTAACCTTTCCAATGCCCGACGTGAAGCCCTGATCCGGATGGATAGGGGAACATATCAAGACAATAAAACTTTTTACCGGTGCGAGCTTTTTTGGTAGCAAAATAGGGATTTTTTTGCCACGCACTTCGCCACTTTTCTTCAATTGACTTAAAATCGTATGCCATATTAAGAACCTCTCTTACTATCGAGGAGTTTTTTATGAAAACGACAAAGTTTATCACAATAATGCGATTAGGTCTTTTTGCGCTTATATCCGCATAATATATGGCACAGTTGAGCGTTCGTAACTACTGAGTACAAGATCAGAATTGAATTGAATCTAAAGTGCGTAGCCAATCTTTATGCCCTGGCATACAAGACCTTTCCATCTTTTGCCACTTTATTGCACAAAGTTGTAACATCATTGGCACGTTGCGCGAATTCTCTTTAGTGTTTATACCTACTACAAAAAGCTAGGCGGTCGGAGCTTGTTATTCACGAACTCCAACCGCCTAATTCAAAAATCGTTAATTACTTCGTTTTTGGGGTCAGCTGCTTGATTTTGAGTTTTGCATATTTCTTAGCTGCACGGCGCAAAATGCCAAATGTACGCAAATGTTCAACAAGTTCATTGACGACATCGGCCTCTTTACGACCACGCATCTCAATATTCTTGCCTGCGGCATCTGAACTAACATACGCCTTGCCTTCAATAGGCTGCATAAAGATCAACTTCACGCCAAAAGGATCGCGAATGGCAAAACTTTTTACGCCATCGCTCTCTTTGAGTTCTGCAACAACTCTCAGACCCTTTTTCTGACAACGCTGAAAATATTTTTCGATGCCTTTTTTCATTTCGACACGAAGGCCAGCACAGCGGCTGGCACAGCGCTTAATGAAACTGAATTCTGCAAGTTCTTCGACCTGAGGTGTTTTGAAGCTTATAAAGCATTTACCTTTGCGGAGATGAGCAGCTGTTAACGCATTCGGATTTTCCTTGCTCACTTCGAGATTGGCAAGATCAAAGGCTAGTTTTTCAGTATAAAACTTAACCGCCTCCTCTACCGAATCAACGATTAAGAGCAATTCGCTCGACTTCATCATATTACGTCCTCACCCTTTTTGCGGTTTCTCACGATTTCCATCGCAGATAAACACCACCTCTAGGCATATACCCTAGACGATCTTTTTCTCAAGCGCAGAAAGTTTTTTGGCCATAGCACTCACGTTACGCGAGGCGGCATTGCTTTGTATGACCCTTTTACTCTTGGCTCGTGCAATTTTTGATTCAGTAAGTTTCAAAATTTCTTTTGCCTGAGCAACATCTTTGCTGGCAACAGCATCTAAAAACTTTTTGGTCAGTGTCTTGATTTCCGAACGACGCGTTTGATTACGTTGTTTACGAATAATACACTGCCGTGCTCTTTTTTTCGCAGATTTCAAATTTGCCATGTAAAAACCTTAAATAACTTTTTCGACTTTGCCAGCCTTAACACATTTGGTACAAACAGCTCCGCGCTGAACGGTTCTCTGACCTTTAAGCTTGAAACGCATAATATGGACGTTAGGATAAATCCAACGTTTGACCCTATTATTTGCATTACTTACCAAATTACCAACTTGTGGACGCTTTTCGCAGATCAAGCATATGTTCGCCATGTCCAAAAACCCTTTCGCGTTTGAATCATTGAGGCATTTTTTAGTTTAGCAAAAATGTATACTTTTAAAAGATTTTACCGGAATTTTATTATCGCTATAAATTCAGGTTGCAAATTATCAATCAACCCTCATGAAAGCTATGACTTTCTCGGGGTTCAACACCAAGAAGTGCGTATACTTCACTTGCCTGCAGTGTCTCTTTTTCGACTAACTCTTGAGCAAGGAGCTCGAGTTTATCGCGGTTGTCGCGCAAAAGCTTTTCACCCTGCTGATAGCAGTCCTTAATAATCTTATTCACTTCTTCGTCAATGCATTGAGCGGTGTGCTCTGAGAATTCCTTTGTCTGCTGCAGGTCACGTCCCAAATAAGGGTGCTCTTGCGTATACTCGAAATCGATAGGCCCCAAATCTGACATACCATAACGACGCACCATGGCACGAGCAATCTTGCTTGCCTTCTCAATATCGTTTGAGCATCCAGTTGTCTGTGTATTAAACGACATTTTTTCAGCCAACAATCCACCAAATGCATGCGTTATGCGGGCTTTCATTTCATCAATATTTTGAGAGAACTTATCGCGTTCCGGCAACGACCATGATGCACCAAGAGTACGTCCACGTGGCGCAATCGTTACTTTGTGCAATGGATCGGTATCAAGCAACAAGATGTTCAGCAACGTGTGACCGGCTTCATGAAACGCGGTCATCTTTTTATCTTTGTCAGTAATAATCAATGATTTACGTTCCGACCCAAGAATAATTTTGTCGCGTGCCGTCTCAAACGCCTGCATTGACACCGTATCTTCGTTACGCTTTGAAGCAACTAATGCAGCTTCATTGATAAGATTTTCAAGATCCGCACCAGTAAAACCTGATGTTCCGCGTGCAAGTTTATTAAGATCGACTGCCTTATCAAGCTTAACATTGCGGCTATGTACCTTTAAAATTTCTTCACGGCTTGTAAAGTCAGGGTAAGGAACTTCAATAATACGGTCAAAACGGCCAGGACGGAGCAATGCTTTGTCCAATACGTCGGGACGATTCGATGCGGCAAGGACAATAACGGCGCCTTTTTCGGTGCTAAAACCATCCATCTCAGCAAGCAACTGATTAAGTGTTTGCTCTCGCTCATCATTACCACCACCGAGACCAATACCACGTTGACGGCCAACAGCATCGATTTCGTCAATAAAAACAATGCACGGAGCATGGCGACGTGCCTGCATAAAGAGATCACGAACACGTGATGCGCCAACACCAACAAAAACTTCAACAAAATCAGATCCGCTGATACTGAAAAAAGGACAGTTAGCTTCACCGGCAACCGCTTTAGCCAATAATGTCTTACCATTACCTGGGGCACCAGTGAGCAAAATGCCTCGTGGAATTTTTGCGCCCAAACGTTCAAACCGCTCGGGACTTTTGAGAAATTCGATAATATCTTTTACATCTTCTTTTGCTTCAACGTTTCCCGCAACATCTTTGAAGGTAACATTGATGGTATTAGGAGAAAAAAAGCGTGCTTTGCTCTTACCGACATTAAAAATCTTTCCGCTGCCACCAGCACCGCCGCCACCACTTTGCGACTGGCGCATGTAGAACATAAAGAGCGCAAATACAATCAAAAGCAAGAGCGGTAAAAAGTACCAGCCCCATGATTCTTTTTGATCTGGATATACGTTAATATCAACTTTATGATCCTGCAACGCATCCCACAGCTTAGAAATAGGAACAATATAGGTATCAAAATACTTACCGTCGGTGTATTTGCCCTGAACATGCTGGCCTTGCAGAACAATTGATTCAACTTTGTTCTGGTCTATAGCTGTTAACAACTTGGAAAACGTTATCGATTCAATATCATGATTGGAACTGTTGTACCAAAAAAGATAAACAAACCCCAATCCCAGCATAAGGAGCAAAAAAAACATAGCGTTGGGTTTGCCACCCTTAAAGCCCCGAAGATTCTTTTTTATCATTGTGTAAACCTTTTTTTATGTAATTATACGCTCTCTAGTGTAATAAAATCCTTAATTTAACGCCACTTTCATCTCAAAAGACATAATAATCTATGCGCAATACAGAGACTTGGAGGTCCAAACAGGAAAGCTTTTGGGCTCTCTTCCAGAGGTTAGAACCCTGATTTTGCCGCTCGAAAGATTCAAAACCGCTATCTGGTTTGACCATTTTTTAGTAGAAGGATCAATAAAATTATAGGCAAAAGCTGCATATTCGCCACACTCTGACCATGTCGGTTCAGTCTTATCGCCAGAATTAGTGGTTAGCTGTCGCTCGCGATACGGTCGAATGCCAAGATTGAGTGAGCAAAGTTGAAAAACCCCATCTATATATCGGGTATAAACAAGGGTATTGGTGCGAGGGCAGTATGATGGAGCTGCGCAATAGCCACGACCATTGGTAAGCAGACTTACCTTATGTGACACTTTGTTCAATAAATAGAGCTGCGGATAACGCGACTCAAAGTCTGAACAAAATACTACATTTCCATCAGGCAAAAAGCATGGCGATGCATTGTTGCCCCCATTATGTGTTAAGGGCTGGAATGCGCGTCTCTTAGTAGCTTTACTTTGAATTTGATCATAAAAATAAATCTCAGAATTTTTATCTCCCGAAAGGCACAAAACCGCCTTGGTTCCATCGGGCGAAAACGATGGCTGCATATTAAGACCGGCAAAAGAACAAATCACTTTATGCTGTTTTGTTCTCAAGTCGCACGACATGAGCCTGCTATTGCTCCGTGTATACTGCGAATAAAAAAGCACCGGAGCTTGCGTGTGCCAGCGTGGCGCCGTATTAATGGTTCGGGCTTGTGCAACCACTTTTTCCAATTTACAGCTGTAATCAGCGACACAGACAACTTTATGCCGCGATGATACTGACTTGCAATACGCAAGCGAACTCAGCGCAGGGCTCTTTTTACCAGTTAATGCCGGCATAAGCTCATCGCACATGCTGTGTACATCGTAAATGAGTGCGTCGCGCCGCACCATTGTTGTTTTATCAAAAAGCATAGTACCTGCTGAGGTTTCTCTCACCGCCATTTGAAAAGGTAAACTATCTGCTGTGACGGGCATTTGCCGGAGACATAAACACAATGATACGCCCTGACTAAACAATTTCGTTAAAAGGGAGGTGGTAATCGGACCATCATAATTACCAAACTCTACATCAAGCTGATCGCTAAATTCTAGGTCAAAGCGCAGCAAAGGTGCAACTTTGCCCATTATCTCTTTATCACCGTTCAAAAGTACAAAACACTTAATTTTGCTAAAACGCTGCACTGGATTATGAATCTCAAATGATAAATCAGGGGATACCTGAGCGCCCGTACTGGCCAACCATAGTATCAACCAAGCACAGGATCGTAACTGTTTCATACAAGTCTCCGAATTTTATTGGCGAAAATCTATTTTAAACTGTTTGCCCCACAGTGATTTATCAAATTGGAAGCTTTTTGCAACACGCAAAATGCTTAAATCATAAATGAGGACATCAGATCGCTTCAGAATTTCAAATTGTTCAATAGATCCATCATTTCCAACGGCAAACAACACGCTACATACTGTTCCTTTGGGAACACCAACGGGAGGCCGCCATAGTCTATCAACCTCACGTTGAACATGGCGTTGGTAGAGTATCACATCTTTTTGATCATAATTTCCTATAAGATTAAAATCTGTGTAATCATGCACAGCGTCAGAAGAATCTGATGCATCGGGAGCCTGGGCTACTTGAACAATATCGTCAAGAGGACGGTCATCAGGTAACGCAGTTTCTGTTTCCAGCTCTTGCTTGATAGGCGCTGCTTCTTGTGTATGTATTTTTTCAGGCTCTGCGTGGGTTATTTTTTCTGGTTGGGCTACTTTTTCAGCTTGAGGCAATACTTCTTCCTCCGCTTGTTCTTTATCGTTGTCCATTGTTTTGGTTTCTTCTTTTTTTGCGCATATTTTTTGTTGTTGATGAGAATGCTTTTTGTGCTTTTTACTCTTTTTGTGTGCAACACTTATTTTTTCAGAAAGCTCGTGAATAACTGGTTCGCGCTCTGGAATCGAAATTTCTTTGGGCTTGGGGGATTTATTGGACTTATGGGATACATGGTGCTTCCGCTCATGGACAACATTACGAGGAGATTTTTTTGTATTTTTTGCCGCATGTAATGTGGATGTTTTTGCCACAGGGTGTAATCGCTTTGATGCTGTATGTCCGTTTTTTTTGCCGGCATGCGCATGCACATCACGAGTGCTAGCACGAGTATGCACGCCACAACGTGAGAGATTTTTTTCTGTTTTAAAATTTTTAAATAATACGAATGACGGTTTGCGCGAGTGAGCGCCGAAGACAACAAATGACTTACCTCCGCCGCTTATTCCCGTAATAACAAAGGCAGCAACCACAACAACAAGATGAAATACTAACGATCCAATAAAATATTTTTTAAGTTGAAGCACGACTCACAGTCCATTACGTTTACACGGGTCGCGTCGACATAGCCACAAACCGAACCCCCGCCTGTTTAAGTTCATCAACAATCTCAATGACTTTTCCATAGGAAACTTTTTCATCAGCACGCACATAAACCGGAATATCTTCGTGGTGCTCGGCAAGCATTTTGCGCACATGAGCAACCAGTGCCCCACGTGCTATTGGATACGTATTAAAAAAAAGTTTATTGTCTTTGTTCAGTGTCACCACAAGTTCTTGCGATGCACCAACTTCTTTGCTTTTACCAAAAGGCAAATCAACACGTATGCCATTTTGCACCATGGGAGCGGCAACAATAAAAATGACAAGCAACACACAAAACGTATCGATAAGTGGTGTAAGAATAATTTCGGGGACGGTCATTCGTTTGAGATGATTTCTTCTGCTACGCATTATTGTACCTATCGTACAAAGGTAAATTTGGCGATGGCAATAAATCGTTCACCAACCTCGCCAAGACTAAACTCAAGTTTGCGAAGTTTATCCGAAAAATAGTGAAACGCTACCAACGCAGGAATAGCAACAACAAGACCTGCCAATGTCACCACAAGTGCTTCTGCCATCCCGGGAGCAACGGTGGCAATATCAGCAGATTTTTCTTGGCTTATATCAACAAAGGCATGAATGAGCCCCCAGATAGTTCCGAAAAGACCGATAAGCGGTGATACAGCAGCGCTTGTGCCAAGTATGGGTATATACGACTCTTCTTCAAGAACCACCGCATCCAAGGCCTGGCTCACTGCAAGGTCGAGTTCTTCAATGTCTTTTGCCGACAATACAGGCGTCCCGGGCTCAGTTCCTGCCGGAGTGCGACGCTCAAGAAGTGTGCGTACCTCCACAAGACCACGCATAACCACTTTGCCGCCCGCGCTATCCTGAAACTCACGACCGACCGCAATCATTTCATTAAAAGTTTTTGCTGCACGAAGACGCCGTAATAAAAGATCAAGGCGACGGCGCTGGGTGCGAAAGGCGGCATATTTAAAAGCCATAATCGCTATACAAACGATAGAAAGGCAAAAAAGACCGACGAGAATGAGAATAGCAATCCAATCCATTTGTCTTACCAACTGCCAGATTGCCCCTTTGAAGAATGTAAATTCCATAACGCTATTCCTTTACTCTCATTTTATTGGTGTGATGTTTGTGACGGACGTTGTCCCCACCGACATGTCTACAGTATAGGAAAAATGATCATCCAAATAAACCTTTGATAAATTCTTGACTCATATCAGGCAGTCGTAGCATGTTAGCCATAGTTAACTTTATAAAGGAGAAAACATGAAAGTTGTAACATTGTGTATCAGCACCTTGAGCATCGCATTATTGTTGGCGCCCACGCTCCTTAGTCCGGCGATACCTGGAGCCCCAACCCCATATACTTCGCCTGAAGATAGCACTGCTAATAACGACCTTACCATGTTTCAAACAAGTGTACTTGCAACACTTTCGGCAAGCGCCAGCAAAGATGATCTTACGCTACGCATAAGCCAATTGACAACGACTATCACCCCTCTTCTTACCAAGGCTCCTTATTCACTTGATACCCTCAACAAAGGACTGAATGTTCTTACCAGTTTCATTTCCAGTATCAAAACAATTGCTGTAGGATTACCAAGCTCTGATGCGCGACAATCTTTCATCAATCAGCAAGTCTCCACGCTCAATAGTCAACTTAGTACACTCACCACGCGTATTACCGCGCAACAAACAATCGTCAACAACCTCCAAACAACGCGCAATTTGCCCGTCGATACAAGTTTTCAGAATAAAATTTCCCAACTATCACGTTGGCTCAATGATATAAAAAGCGACACCCTCGAGCAGACTAAGCTCCTTGTGGTAAATGATTTAGGTGATTTGCTGACGTACGCACAAACCAAAGGCACCAGTGAGCAATCACAAATTCGTTCGCTCATAGCAAATACCCTGAGCAAATTTAAAGGCTTTTACACCTTGGAACAGCAATCGCTTTCACCAATATTTCAACAAATCGCTCAACTTCAAACAAAAGCAACAGCTCCCGTTGCACCAGCGGCCGGTGCAGCCCCAGCAGCTGCTCCCGTTGCACCAACACCGGCGGCAGCCGCAACAACGCCAGCTGCGGCGACAACTGCAACAACACAACTCAGCCCAATTCAAATAAAAATCGAAGACATTAAAAAGCAAAAGCTTCTTAACGAAAAGCTGATCGCTGCAAAAGAACTTTTGGGCATGATCAAAGAAACGACCTTTCGAGATGAGCGGCAAAGCATCTTTAACCTCTTTAAAGAAATCGAAGCCGGATTTTTGCAAATGACCAAACCAGATATCGAAGCGCTTCTTTCTTTCCTTAAAGACAATCTTAAGACAAATACTTTTATGGCTGACTTCTCTACAGACATTGATACTTTAATTACAGAACTTGCCGGGGCAAAAGACCATGCGGGAGACACTGGAACACTTCTTGCAAGCATTAAAACCAATATCGCATCATTTAGTACCAACGCTTCGACCGCGCTTGAAGCAGCACTTTATGCATTCAAACTTTTGGAAGCAGGTAAATTACCGCCAGAAGAACAAAAAATAGAACAGCCAGCAGCGCCACCTGCTGCGCCTACTGCTCCATCAACACCAACTCCGACAGCCGCCCCTGCACAACCAACTCCAAACGTGGTAACAACACAGCCAGCACAACAACCGCCTGCAATTCCACCATCGCCAACATCACCAACCGCAACTTTACCCGCCGTAATACCAGCTACGCCGGGCTTTCAACTACCCGCGCCATTACCGGTAGCCAGCTAAGATTAAAAGTAGAAGAGAAGGAAACTTATGAAACGTTTAATATTGATTGTTGTGATATGCACCAACACCATGCTTTTTTCGGTCGATAACCCAACTGCGGTTGCACCAATGCCAGCCGCAGCACCAGCTCCCGCGGCCCCACAACCGCCACAACAAGTTGTTGCAGCCCCATCACCGGTAGCGCTTTCTCCTGCTCCATCAACACCAAGTATGCCAACTGCTGCCCCAGCTCTCCCGCCGACAGCGCCAGCCATACAACAACAGAATCTCTCCATCGTTTCCCTCTTAGGCCTCAATCTTCAAAACTATTACAATAACCGTTTCGACAAAATCATCGTCATGGGAACGGACCCAGAAAAACGAACCGACGCATTCAGAGACAATATAATTGGTGATTTCAAAAAGATGCTCCTGTTGTTTGAAAAAGCAAAAGCTCAGCCTGTTTTCGCAACTCTTTTGGCAACGCGAAAATTTGGCGATCGAGCAATTGATATGCTTAAGCTTTCAGTCAATATTCTTGACGTAAAAACTTCATTTGAGAAAAGCGCATCCATTGACACACAAATTGATGCACTCTCTCCCATTCTTAAAAATTTTATGGAACTCTTCGCAAAATACAAAGAATTCTCCATTGATTTGCGCGCAGAGAAATCACTTTTTATGAACACCATCACTGATTTCATCAACACTACCGCCAAAGAAGCATCGCCGGAAACGTTGCGAAAATTCGAAAATTTCTTGTCGCAAGCATCATCAGAAGCATTTAAAAAAACACCTGAAGGGAACCCAGAAATCGGTCCTTTTGGCGAAAAAGATAAAGAGAAATTCGCAACATGGTTAACAAAAATCGCCGGTATGATACCAGCGGCTGAAACAAAGAGAGCGTTGTCACTTTTGGAAACGCAACAATTCAAACCTCAGGCCAATTTATCATCTCGTAATTTTAGAACACGTCGCTTGAGGGCTTCCAAGTCTTTGAGGCCTTCTTCAACCTGTATGCGATAAGCTTCTTTGAGAAGTTTCCCCATTTCAGGACCAGGTGATACAACATCACGCAGATGCCGTCCCAACAGCACCGGCGCCTCTGGCCCGTGAGCAACGGTTGCCTGTTCTGCTACCGCCAAAAATTGGTGATAGAGCTCATGAGCTTTTTCGGTCAGCGGTTCGTGCCCGTTAGGATTGGTTCCTTGGTGATCTGCAAGCGACAAGAGGCCAAGTTGCCGCATGGTTACCTCCGGTGAAAGCTTGAGCGCAAGTCGCTTATACGCCGCCTGTTTTGCGCCCTGATCAAGAAAGGTGAACGGCTGGAGATGATGCCGCACCATTTTGCATACCGCCTCGATCATGGTCTTGTTCGCCGTAAGCTTTTTAAGCAGTTTCTTTGCAAGAATTGCACCAACTTCTTCATGACAATAAAAGTGCATCTGATCATCAATTACAATGGGCTTGCCAAGATCGTGGCATAAAAGGCTGAGCATAACCATTAATTTTTCTTCGGTTGCCGTCATATGCGGTTGATCGGTGTAATAGGGCAACCGCGCAGAAGCATCAAGTGATTGCATGGTGTGCTCAAAAACATCACCTTCAGGATGAAAGTTTACCGGCTGAGGAACTCCAATAAGCGCGTGCAGCTCTGGGAATAGCTCCTGCAACCTACCAAGTTCAGCAAGCCATCTAAATCCTTTTGAAGGAGAGTTGGATCTGAGCAAGAGCTTTTTCATTTCTTCATGAATGCGTTCACACGAAAGTGGTGCGTGTGTTGCATCATCATACAGTTTCATGGTTCGGCATATCGCAGCAAGGCGTTCATCGGGTGTCATGTCAAACCGACCAATAAATTGCATGACGCGATAAAATCTTAATGGGTCTTCAAGGAAAAGTATCTCGTCAACGGCCCGCAAACGCTTATGCGCAATATCGTCGAGGCCTCCGTAGGGATCAATCACACCAAGAACACGTGCAACATCGGCATCATGCTGAGCAAGTTTATTCATAATGTCGTTCTGAGACTCAAGCACGTCATTAAGATTAATTGCCATGGCATTCATCGTTACGTCACGGCGGCGGCACGCCTGCTCAATAGTCATCGCAGGATTAATTTCGACAGATGGCTTTCTTCCCTTACTGTCGGTTCGTGGAAGCGACCAATCAATGTCATATCCGGCAATACGCAATACGCCAAATTTCTTGCCCACCAACATCACCGTGCCATGATGAGCGAGCGTACGCTCCAAAGCATCAAGCGAGAGTTTGTGAACCTCTATATCCAAATCTTTGAGTTCTCTGCCCATAACCACATCGCGCACGCAGCCGCCAACAAGATAGACTACGCCGCCAGCATTTTTGATGCTCTGTGCAATGGGAGCAAGCATACGCACAATGTCGAAAAACTGTTTAAAATGAGGAGTCTTCGTATCATTCATACATCACCTTTTGCATGCAATAAAGTTTTTAGTATAGTATGCCGCTTGCGCTTTTTGTCGAGATTGCATAGAATTTACTGGAAATAATTACGTGCGGGGCTATAGCTCAGTTGGTAGAGCACATGCATGGCATGCATGGGGTCACCGGTTCGAGTCCGGTTAGCTCCATACTACGCCCTCACTTCGTTCGTGGCTACGTATGGCGAGCCATTTGCATAAGGCAAACTAGCGAAGACGGGCAAGTCCGATTCACGTTTTCCAAGGAGAAAGGATCTCGTGAAGAAGCGTTTTATCCCAACATACCTCTTAACCGTTATTCCTATCGGTTGCATCATTGTGCTTTTCGCAGCTTATGAAATAGTCCGTCATGGCTTTCTGGATGGTATTGTTATTGTACTTTTGAGTTGGTCAGCCTATATTTTGTGCGTTCCAGCAGCACATGGACGTTTTTTAATCGGCGCACCATCTCGCATCTTTTTTAAATATCCCATTTTCCCCGAAGTTTATTTTTGGTGCCTTGCCGTATTTCTTAACGCCGCAGCCATCGCACTTAAGCCAGAAATTTATATCGAGACGATCCCCACAACAATTCTTCATCGCGTTTTTATAACACCTTCTTACTGGCCGATTTTTGCTGTAGCAGCTGCCGGTACATGGTATAGAGTCATTGTCGGCATGCAAAACTATCGTGCACACGAAGCGCTCCATACGCTTATGCGTCATCTTATTTTACTTGGCGGGCTAGGCCTTCTTCTTTACATGGTTCGCTACGATTTGGTCATTGCAATCAATGTTTTGGCAAACGGGTAAACAGATTTTTCTGTCCTTGACGATTAATTTGTTGTATAACTAACATCCTGTTTGGAATTTATGTACATACCTTACAAGGATCGTTCCATGTTAGAAATTCCGCTTTCTGGCATCAAAAGGATCGAAGAGATTGCCAAAAGTAGTGATGAATATATTTCACTTTCACAGGGATCCGTAAAACTGGGCGGCATTCCCCAACAGATCAAAGACTACATTCAAACATTGATGCGCACCGACAAAACCGATTACTACGAAAGTTGTTGGGGCCTCAAGACGCTTCGCGAAAAGCTTGCAGCGGTGCTTTCGCACCAATACCACACATCAATAAGCACAGAAGCTATTATTCCCACGCATGGATGTATCGGGGGACTTGCTCTCTTGTATTTTTCAATTTTAGAGCCTGGCGACGAAGTTATTATTCCCGAACCAACGTATCCAGCCTACGGTATACTTGCTCAAGCTTCACGCAGTGTTCCCGTGTATGTCTCGATGCTCACGATGACAGATACCACCTACGACTTTGTTCTCGATGTTGAAAAGATCAAAGCAGCAACAACCAAGAAAACAAAAATAATTATTCTGACCAATCCCGGCAATCCATCCGGTATGGTTATTCCGCTCTCCGCCATTCGTGAGCTTCAAGCATGGTGTGAACAACACAGCATCTTTTTGGTTATTGATGAGGCATATCGTGATTATGCTTTTACGCCTGAATATCAAACAGCATTGCCGCTTGTTGCACAAAGCGAATGGATCATCTGCGCCAACACGTTCTCAAAGAACATGGCCATGAGCGGATGGCGCATTGGATATCTGGTAGTTCCTCCTCACATTACAAAAGCCCTTGCAGGCATGCAGGATGCCCTCCTTAATTGTCTTAACAACACTGCGCAATATGCGGCTCTTTTCGCGCTTGATCATCCAGAACTTACCGCATCATTACACACATTGGTCAAAAATAATCGAGATCTTGCTATGGAGCTTTTGCAGCCATTAGTTGCACAAAATCTATTACAGATTAATACGCCAGAAGGTGGTCTTTTTATTTTCTTCAAAACGCCTCATATCAATGCCACCGATTTGTGCATGAGCATCTTGCAGCAAGCCAAAGTTTCATTGGTCCCAGGACAATCATTTGGACCCTCAGGAGCTCCATTCTTGCGTTTGTGTTATGCTCGTGACGCTGAAATTTTACGCGAGGGTATTACGCGTCTGGTAAAATTCTTTATCTAAGGCACGATTATGTATAAAAAACGTGAACATGTGCATTTCATGGGAATCGGCGGCATAGGCATGAGTGGCATTGCCGAAATTCTGCAATTACGCGGTTATACCGTATCAGGTTGCGACCTTGGCGGAGCATCAAAGACCATCGATCATCTTCGCTCGATCGGTTGTACAATCTATCAAGGCCATGATGTGGCACACATTCACGATGCAAATGTTCTGGTGTATTCCTCCGCGGTTAAACAAACTTCTCCCGAAATCCTAGCAGCCCTTGAAAAGGGTATTCCCGTCATTCCACGGGCGCTAATGCTCGGCGAGCTCATGCGCACTAAGTACAGTGTTGCTGTTTCAGGTGCCCATGGTAAAACAACTACCACCTCGCTCATTTCCCACATTATGATTGAGGCAGATCGTCAGCCATCCGTCATTATTGGTGGCGTACTTAAAAATATTGCCAATAACGCCAAAATCGGGGGCGGAGAAATTTTAATTGCCGAAGCTGATGAAAGCGATCGCTCACTTCTCAATCTTTCGCCAACCATGGCAGTAGTAACCAATATTGATGCTGAACATCTCGATACCTACACTGACATCGAAGATATTAAAACAACGTTTAAGCAGTTTTTGACGCGTCTACCTTTTTACGGCAAAGCCTTTGTATGCATCGATGATGCTAACGTGCGCTCAATATTGCCCCTTCCGCACGTATGCACTATACGCTACGGATTAAGTGAAGATGCTGATATTATGGGCGACATTATTGAACAGGGTATTGCATCATCAATCTTTGACGTCTACGCCATGACACAAAGAACAGATTCGCACCAAAAAGAGAAAAAATTACTTGGCCGTATTGCACTCAGCATCCCGGGACGGCACAACGTTTTGAATGCTCTTGCCGCTATTGGACTGTGCTTGGAATTTGATGTCCCCTTTATTACCATTGCCCACGCCCTGGAGACATTTAAGGGCGTCGAACGACGCTTTGAATTTAAGGGCATGTGTAATGGCGCAGAACTTTTTGATGATTACGGTCATCATCCTACCGAAATAAAAGCAACGCTGCTCATGGCCCAAAAAAGAACACAAAAACGTCTTCATGTTATTTTTCAACCACATCGATTTACCCGCACCCAAAAGCTATGGGATGATTTTGTAGCAACTTTTGCAGGTAGCCAGACAACCTACACTATTGACACGCTCTTTATCACCGATATTTATCCTGCAAGCGAAGCCCCTATTCCTGGCATTACCGCCGCCCTTCTTGTTGAAGCCATTCAACAGGCAAACCCCAAAGTTAAGGTCGCATACATTCAAACGTATGAGGCTATTGCGCAACAAATGCGTGCGGTTATTCGCGAGGGAGATCTCTTGCTCACTATTGGCGCGGGCAAGGTTAATCAGATCGCCGAAGCCCTCGCTCAAAACTAACCAGAAAACGAATTTGCGAAAGTCACATAACAGTTGGCGAGCTCGGACGCTAGGAAATCTTCCCCTCACGCCAATTGACAAAATCTAAAAGATTAGCGATTCTGGCACGTTGTTTCTCGCTATTTTGTACTACCACTTTTTTATGAGGAGTGTGATGAAAGCGTCATCTGGTGCTTTACTTATTGTTATGGGTTTTTTGTGCATTACGGGAGCTCCACTTGCTGGTGAGACGAATAAGTCCGTTATGCAAAAAATGAAAGCTTCTCAACCCATAACACGCGTTGAAAGCTTGAAAACGCCAACCCCTGGCGAAAAAGGCCCTTTCACGATCTCCAGAGGAGATGCTGATTTAACCTTGGGCGGAAGAGTGCGCGTTGATTATTACTTCAAAGATCATACGTACATGCTCAATGACAAAATTCCTGACTTGGAGCAGTTTTTCAAAGAAACGGTGGATTTAACAATGGCTGCCGCCTATGGACACGAAAAATATGGGCATACTGCCGTTGAAATTTTTACCGATCTACGCCACAAGGGTATATGGGGTAAAGCACTGACATATGCCGATAAAGATTCTGGCCCGATTGGACCAAGCAACATTCGATTTAACCGTAGTAATATCACTACTATTTTTGGACAGCACTCCCATACATCGGGCAAAACATTAACATGGTTCAAGGATGCTTGGCTTAAATTCAGTTTGAATGCAGCGTTTGGTGCCAGGGGAGAGGATATTCAATACCTTAAGATGGGTTGGTTCCCTTTTGACATAGGACGCGGCATAGCCCTTGGCGGATATTACGGTCTGAATAAAGAGCTTCTCGGACTATACAGTTACTCAGAAGACAAATCGGCTCCTGGTATTAATTTAACCGGTGAAATCATCAAAGATCGTTTGCGCTACGATATCTATTATGCGCGGTTTGAAGAACGCGGCAAAAGCCTTGATGACGTCATTAACATCGAAAAACGTTACATTGTTGGACGTCGTACAACTCCATGGCGTGGTGTCAGCAAAGACGATGATCTTATCGCTGGTCGCATCAAATGGAAGGCACTCAAAAGCGATAGAGATGGCGAACTCTATTTTGAACCTTATATTTTTTATAACGCTGCATCTGATCAAAAAATAGACATCCCTGTTGATGGAAAAACCAATTGGGGATCCTATGGCATGCAAATTGAATACTCTTACAAAAACTTTGAATGCGGCGGCGAATTTGCCCTCAACTATGGCAAAGAGCACGCTTATCACATCGATCGCGATCAAACAAATATTACGAATAGGGATGGTTTTCTCAAAGAAGAACACCCCAAGATTTTGGACCACGCGCCTTCTGTTGTTGGAGCCGCACCAGTTCCAGTCACGGAATATACCAACCAGGCCGCACGAGAACCGGTATACGTAAACGGCGCACAAATCGATAAGGCCCATGGCGCCAGTCAAGATTATCCATTTTACAATGCAGACGATCGTTTCCGCGACGGCTATGTGAGCAAACTTGCTGGCTGGATGGCCGTAGTTGATGGTGCTTATACACTTACCAAATGGGATCTTAAACTTGCACTGGCATATGGCTATGCATCAGGTGATGACAATCCACATGCCCAAGCCGTCAACAAAACATATCACGGCTTTGTTGGCCTCCACGAGAACTATAGTGGCAAACAGGTCAAGAGCATGTTGGTTTTGGATGAGCGTACCATACTGCGTCCACTGATTAAATCTGCTAATGGAAGAGTAAGTGCCGGACAAGAGATACATTTCAGCGATCTCCAACTTGTTGGCCTGGGGCTTAAATGGATGCCAAAAACACGTATCAAAAATTTGAGCATAAGCCCTAACATTCTTGGCTTCTGGACGACCCACCGCATACATAAGTATGTTCCGAATACCACCGACCCAAGTAGGTCTGGAAGACTTTCGACAACTGAATATGCACGAAACTTTCTGGGAACCGAAGCCAACGTATGGACCAGTTGCAGCGTAGTAACCGATCTAACCTTCTTCCTCAACTTTGCCGTCTTCTTTCCTGGTGGCTTCTATGCCGACATGAAAGGGGTACCTGTTGATCGAGAGGTCTTCACCTTTGTTACTGAAGAAAACCAACGCGGCGACGCCAGAATGTTTGGTCTTGGCGACGACACTGCATACCATCTTAACGTTGGTATTGAATACAAGTTCTAATAGATCAAAAGATTCGTACGACGATGTGAGAGGTAGGAGTTCGCTCCTGCCTCTCATTTTTTTAATGGCTGTTGCAACGCAAGAATCTTGTCACGCAAGTTTATGGCTTTTTCGAAATCAAGATTTTCTGCAGCAAGCTGCATTTCTTGTTGAAGCTCCTGAATAAAAGCGTTGCGTTCTTTATCGTTTTTAGGCGTTGGCAAGGTAGCTTTTTTACGCCCTTTACTTGCCGCCATAATGCGTTCTTGAAGCTTGGTAATACTTTTGGTTACCTCGCGTTTGACGGAGGCTGGAGTGATATTGTGGGCTTTGTTATATGCATCTTGAAGATGGCGACGACGATCAGTTTCTTCCATTGCTTGGCGCATAGAACCGGTTATTTTGTCGGCGTAAAAAATTACTTTGCTTTCAATGTTACGTGCTGCACGTCCTATAGTTTGGACCAGCGAACGCGTGTCACGTAAAAATCCTTCAATATCAGCATCCATGATGGCAACAAGCGCCACTTCGGGAAGATCTAGCCCTTCGCGGAGCAGGTTGATACCGACCAGGCAATCAAAAACTCCCATACGCAGCTTGTGCAAAAGCTCTGTACGCTGAGGCGTTTTTATCTCGCTGTGCATATAACAAACTTTGATTTTATGATTCTCAAGGTACTGAGCAAGATCTTCAGCTGCTTTTTTTGTAAGCACGGTAACAAGCGTCCTGAAACCATTGTCAGCAGTTGTTGTAATACGCTTGATAAGATCTTCAAGCTGTCCTTCACGCTTGACCACTTGAATAGCAGGATCGGTAATACCGGTAGGACGAACAATTTGCTCGACGACTTGCGTATTCCCTGACTGTTCATATTCACCGGGCGTTGCAGACACAAAGATAACGTCCTTAAAATAGTTTTCGATTTCTTCAAACTTCATTGGACGGTTATCAAATGAGGCCTGAAGCCTGAATCCATATTCGATAAGCGCTTTTTTACGAGCACGGTCACCATTATACATGCCACGTAATTGCGGCAGTGTAATATGCGATTCATCAAGAACAAGTAAAAAATCTTTATCAAAGAAGTCAAAAAGTGAATATGGCGCCTGTCCGGGTAATCTTCCATCAAAATATCGTGAATAATTTTCTACGCCTGAGCAGTACCCTGTTTGTTGCAACATTTCGATATCGTGATTAATGCGCGTCAGTAACCGTTCACGATACAGTGGATTGGTCATGGTTGCCGCTTCGCGCTCAAGATCTGCTTTAATATGGCCGATAGCAGCATCGCGTTTTTCTTGTGTTGTTACAAAGTGTTTGGCAGGGAAAATAAGCATGTCATCAAGTGCCGAAAGTACACGATGTTCGTGTTTGTCGACAAGCTCGATGCGATCAATAACATCACCAAAGAGCTCAATGCGAACATTGTCATGCAGGTACGGGAGATTGATGGTTATGGTGTTGCCAACTACTTTAAAAGTTCCCGAATCACTTTGCATATCATTGCGTTTGTACTGAATAAAAATAAGTTTATCGATAAGTGCTTTGCGATTTATCTTTTGGCCACGGGTGATAGAAAAGGTAAGCTCGCGGTAGTCAAAAGGGTTGCCGAGCGAATAAATTGCCGAAACTGATGCAACGACAATAACGTCACGCCTATTAATAATCGAAGCCGTTGCTTCAACACGTAAGCGTTCAATTTCACTGTTTACTTTGGTTTCTTTGGGAACGTAGATATCTTGCGCCGGTAAATACGATTCTGGTTGGTAGTAGTCATAGTAACTAACAAAATAACAAACCTTGTTTTTGGGGAAAAAGAGACTGAACTCTTCATAAAGCTGAGCCGCCAGTGTCTTATTGGGAGACAATATAAGCACCGGCTTATTTTGTTGCGCAATGACATTTGCCAACGTAAATGTTTTTCCCGATCCTGTGACCCCAAGCAACACCGATCTGCCCGGCCTTTTTTCGTTGAGCTGGGTAATTGCCTGCGGCTGATCACCGGCAGGTGGAAACGGGGCAACAAGATTGAATTTATTCTTTGTATTCATGCATCTAGTCTATCAAAGGCTGCTGGTAGGCACAAAAAATGGCTTAATAAGGCAAAAATGCGCGAAGAAAGGCGAAATTCTTGTGGCGCGCAACGTGCAAGGTATAAAGTTAATGAAAATGTGCCAAAACAGTAAAAATGTCTCTGCGTAAGCAAAGGAGAATTCGATGAAGTTCAAATATCTCATACTCGCCAGTGCGGTGTGCAGCGCCTGGTACGTTGGCATACAGGCGGAAAAACCAGCACCCGACATTCAAGAACTCAGTGAACAGCTATGGAAACTGACCAAGGATGGTGGCGCAAAAAATGCACAAGAGATCCTTCAACGTATCAAGACGTTGCTTGACGATGGCGCCAACCCTACCATCAGGTTTGGCGATTATTCTAAAACTTCGTCCATTGAAAACGCCATGAAACGTAAAGATCTTGTCATGCTTGCAGCAATCTTTGACTGGCCAGACACAGGGGAAAAAGTATGGCGCAAGAAAATTGATTCACCAGTTGGTGATAGTTTCAGCAGCTATACATTGCTGATGCAAGCGTGTGAATCAAAAAATCCAGCGCTGATTGCGTTCTTTTTAAAAAGAGGAGCAAATCCAAATGCCACAACAGACAAACTTTTTGGAGTCAACACCACGCTATCGATGCTTCTGGGGGATGTTCATTCAGTAGATGGTACTACACTGAAGTGTTTACAGGAACTTCTTAAAGAAGGCGCTAATCCAGTCTCTTTGGAAGAAACTCTCATTAAAAAAGTTAGCAACAATCCTAATGCTATCTTCGCCATATCTGATCTTGAAAGCCACATGAAGCAAGAATTTCAAGTTCTTTTCGAGCAGCTTCAACGTAAAATAGGTAACCAAGAATATGCGACAGGCGATGCACTTTTAAAAGATCCTCTTTACAAAATCATCTCAGAACTTTTGGCCGCTAGAATCATCTATACCGCAAACATTAAACCTTTATCAGAAAAAGCTGGTCTCATACTCGCTCGGATTTTTAAAGGGTATCTTGAGATAACTGGCACCTTTGTAGCTGCTGATAAAAATTTTGATCCTATTAACAACCCCTATCCTTACGGCAAGGATGACGTTAAGGGCAAAACTCCCGTTGAGCTGTTAGCAGCCAATGGCAACAGCGGCTATCTTGCCATGCTTTTGGAGGCAAAGCGAGCAGACAACGGTGAACCATTAGTTTTCCTTACAACAGCGCAGAATGCGTTAACTAAAACAACCGACGCTCAATGCAAAGCACTATTGCAACACTTTATTGGCTATGAAACAGCACTTACAGAACATAGCGACATAATGCCATTCAAAGACGAAGAACTCAAAAACATCGAAACTCTTCTTCATATGCTCGCTCAAAATATTGAGAAAAAAAGATACAAGGATGATGAGGAAGGGGAAAAGGCTCGAAAGGCTTTAACCACTACGATTGCAGATCGTCTGCATGCGTTATTAATTTATGAAGTCAGTAAGCCATCAAAAGAAGATAAAACGATAAAAACACTTCGTCGTGGAGACTCAAAAATGGTTGAAAAATATCTTCGATATGTCAACGGTCTCAGGTTAATGGATCCAACCAAAACACTTGTTGACCAGCCATTTCAGTATGGTGACGAAACGGTAAAAGGCAAAACGCCGATCCAGCTTGCACAAGAAAACAAACACAAATATTGCCTTAACAGGACTTTGACCTAGCAAAGTTTTCATAGATTTCAATTGACAAACGCCCACACGATGTGTCTTCTTTTTGAAGACTAAATTTCAAAAAAAGGAGACTCTCATGCAGGCGTTATTTCAAAT
>Ga0172379_10002864_pt1 | contig 29108 bp, 28 predicted proteins | sample GrowelOW334metaG_FD_119756 | JGI IMG/M metagenome (GOLD analysis project Ga0172379, IMG submission 119756) | Groundwater microbial communities from an aquifer near a municipal landfill in Southern Ontario, Canada - Groundwater well OW334 metaG | ecosystem: Environmental > Aquatic > Deep...
TCGCCACGCGTCGTAACTCAGTCAAAATAATTATTAATTCTTTAATGGACATATTATTTTGACTTCAAACAAACGACGCGAGCTGGCTCAATTTATCTGCAAAATAGAAACGATTTCTTAAGGATTGTCTTAGCTAAAGCAGTGGTTATTATATTTATATATTTTTACATTTATATATTTATATTTATTAATTCATAATTCATAATTCCTAATTCTTTTTTATGTCCAAGGAGGCACTATTAACAAACGAGGAATTGAAGAAAATATTGCTTCAAGGCAATTATATTTCCAAAGTTGACCTAAATAAGGCCGAGTCTATTATTGCGCGCGAAGGTGGTCAGCTAAGCACCTATGTTATTAATAACAGTCTGATTACTAAGGATTTGATGGGTCAGGCCATCGCCGAATTTTATAATGTCAATTACGCCGATCTTAATTCCAATTGTCCCAGTAAGGAGCAGATTCTACTAATACCCAGAGACTTCGCTCTCAAATATCGTTTGGTATTGTATAAATACGACAAGGCTAAGAAATCCGCCATTATTACCACTGATAATCCAACTCAAATCAAGCGAGCCAGCGCCAGCTTAAGTCGTTACTTGAAGGTAACTAAATTAAACATTGCTTATTCCTTACCAGAGGATATCGATGCTACTCATGTCTATTATCGTCAGAGTTTGGCGCTACGTTTGCAAGCAGTGTTACGACAGTCGGATCGAGTGGCGCCACAGGTCTTCGGGGAGATTGTTGATGAGGCGACTATCTTTCGAGCTTCAGATATCCATTTTGAACCTAAGGAAACTGAAGTGGTGGTTCGCTTCCGTATTGATGGTGTCTTAGTGGAGCAATGTCGCCTGTCTCGTGACATCTATAGTAATATTTTAAATCGGGTTAAGGTTCAGGCCAATCTGCGTTTGGATGATCATTTCAGTGCTCAAGACGGCGCCGTTCGTCATCATTTTGACAATGGCAGTCATGCTGATATGCGTATTTCCGTCATCCCCACCCTGGACGGCGAGAAGATTTGTATTCGTCTGCTGTCAGAATATGTTCGCAATTACACCATGAGCGATATTGGTTTGTCCGAGCGTGATCAAGTAATCATTCAGGCTAATGCTTCCAAGCCCTTTGGTATGATTCTGGTGATTGGTCCAACTGGATCAGGTAAGACGACCACTCTGTATGCATTGTTGAAACATATCGCTACACCGGAAATGAATATCACTACTATTGAAGACCCAGTAGAGTATAAGATTGGTGCCATTAATCAGATTCAAGTTAACACCGCTACTAATCTAACTTTCTCCCAGGGCTTGCGTTCGATAGTGCGTCAGGATCCTGATGTCATCTTGGTCGGTGAAATTCGTGATGTGGAGACGGCTGAAATATCTATCAACGCCGCTCTGACCGGTCATTTACTCTTCTCAACTTTTCATGCTAATGATTCCGCTACGGCTCTGCCTCGTCTATTGGAAATGGGCGTGGAACCTTTTCTATTAGCTTCTACCTTGAACCTGGTGATTGCGCAACGCTTAGCCAGAAAAATATGTGACAAATGTCGCTATTCTTATGTAATCAAGAAGAGTGAATTGAAGCAGACTTTTCCGCTGGCCGACAAATATTTCAAATCCAAGGATAAAATAACTTTATATCAAGGCAAAGGCTGTAGCGCTTGTAATCACAGCGGTTATGCTGGACGAATTGCTCTCTTCGAATTCCTGAGCATTAGTCGAGCTATGCAAGATTTAATACTTCGACGACCGAGTGCGCAGGCCATCTGGGACTTGGCTGTTAGCGAAGGCGCCTTATCAATGTTTGCGGATGGAGTGGAGAAATCCAAGAACGGCATTACCACCTTGGCGGAAGTGATGCGCGTGGCTAACAATATTTAACACATAACACATAACACATAACACGTAGCACAGCTGCCCGAACGGAACTGGTCGCATGTCGCCATAGCTTTAGCCAGCCTCGCCAGCTAGTCTAGGCGGGCGACGGCACGCGGGTAGCACGCTTGGTCGAAGTATTTTAATTTTTACTTTTTATTCGGTATGTCTCAGTCTAATTTTTTCCAACGCCTATGGGTCAAACTTAATGATCCTGGTACTCATCTCAGCTCGGTTGACAGAGCCTTTTTTTTGGAAAACCTGTCCACCATGATTCGCTCTGGATTGGATATGGCTTCCACTCTGGAGGCGATTCGTCGTGAAGCCAAGTCAGCTAAGATGAAAGCCATGGTGGCCAAGATTCAGGACGATGTTAACGCTGGCGTTTCTTTCACCTCAGCCATGGCCAAATATCATTTCTTGCCGACTTATAGTATGTCTTTAATTAAGGCTGGTGAGAAGTCGGCTCGTTTCGCCGAGAATCTGGCGGTCATCGTGGAACAACAACAGAAAGATGCCGAATTTCGCGCCAAGATTAAGGGGGCGATGATTTATCCTGTGATTGTGTTGATTGTCGCTGTGGTAGTTGGTGTCGCTTTGTCCTGGTTCGTCTTGCCGAAACTGATGAATGTTTTTAGCAATTTACGGGTTCAGATGCCCTTGACTACTAGAATCTTGATTTATCTGGGCGCTTTTATTGGTAAATATGGCACGGTGGCGGTGCCGAGCTTCCTGGCCACTTTTTTTGGAACTATTTATATCATCTTTTTTTATCATGGGACTCGAATCTTGGGGCAACGTTTGATAATGCACACTCCCGGTTTCAAGCGTGTCATCTTAGAATCGGAGTTGGCTCGTTTCGGATATTTGTTGGGCACCTTATTGGAGGCGGGTCTGCCAATTCTGGATTGTCTGGAAGCGCTCAAAGAGTCTTCAATCTATGTTGATTATCAGCGTCTCTATGCTCATCTGCAAACTAATATTGAACTGGGTTTCAGTTTCGAACAGGCTTTCGCTACTTACAAGCATAGCGAGGCCTTGATTCCGGCTTCGGTGCAACAAATGATGATTACCGGTGAGCAGACTGGCAATCTAGCTAAGGCACTGACTAATGTTGGATTGGTTTATGAGAAGAAGATTGAGAATACTACTAAGAATCTGTCCACCTTGATAGAGCCGATGATACTCTTGGTTATTTTCGCCGGTGTCATGTTCTTGGCTCTGGCTATCATTCAACCGATTTACGGCCTCTTGAGCGGTATCAAATAAATAAGTAGAATTCCACCCCCTTCGACTCCGCTCAGGACTGACCGCCCCGATGGACATCGGGGCACCCCTCCTTGTAAAGGAGGGGATTATCCTCCCCTTAACAAGGGGAGGTGCCCGACTTGTCCTGAGCTTGTCGAAGGAAGGGCGGAGGGGTGATTGAAAAATAAAGAGGGGAGAATCTACTTCTATGAAAAATACCAAAGCAGGATTTACAATCTTAGAAATACTTTTGGTTATTGCCGTGCTGTCTATTATCGCTTCGGTATCTCTGCCATTATTCCTCGGTTCGGTTGATAAGAATAGGGTGGACCTGGCTACTCTAACCGCAGTTCAATATTTGCGTCAGGCTATAGCTAGAGCAGAGGCTAATGATCATGACAGTGCCTGGGGGGTGAAATTTCTGCCAGGTCGTATTGTCATGTTTCAAGGTGATAATTATGACGCTAGAGACGCCGGCTTCGACCGAGTCACTCAGGTCGAAGGAATTGATTTTGCCGGGGATACTCTAATAATCTTTCCAAGAATTAGCGCCGAATTGCCGGACACAGCTACTTTACATCTCCGCGCTACGGCTAACGGACAAGAGCGAAAAGTAGTTATTAATCCTAAAGGCGCTCTGACTTATTAATATGTCTGATCTAACACCGAAAATAATCAAGGACCCTAGTCGTTGCTCGCACAGACAGGGTTTGACTTTGATTGATGCGGTCTTGGCTCTAACCTTGTTGGCTGTCTTGGTAACTTTCTCAGCCAGCGCCTTATTCCTCAGTCAAGAGGCCATTATTAGTAGTGGTAATAGGTCTACAGCTAATCTAGTGGTTCAGGAGGCGGTGTCGGCTCTGGGAGTTATTAGTCAAGAATCTTTCACAGCTCTGGGGTCAGGAACTTATGGCTTAAGCAGTCAAAGTGGACATTATACTTTGGTCGCTAATTCTGATCAAAGTGATATCTTCACCAGACAAATAATTATCACTGATGTGGATGATTTCAGTAAATCGGTGGTGATAAATATTTCTTGGCCACAAGGACAGCAGTGGAAATCTCTGCAATCAAGCTATGTGATTTATAATTGGGCTTTATAATATGATGAACAATTCCAGACCTGCTTTTACCTTATTGGAAATAATTTTATATCTATTTATCTTCGCGGTGATCGGCTTGGCTGTTTTTAGTTTCAGTCAAATGGCTTTCAGCGTCAATGCTCATAGTCAGATAGTGGCTGAAGTGGATTCAGATGGTAGTGCCTTGATGCAGAGGCTCATCGGCTATATCCATCGAACTCCTAGTAACGGTATTAATTATCCCTTGGCGATGGCTAGTTCTGACTCATTATCAATCACCACTACCGACAGCGCCACCACGCCTGTGGTGATTAGTTTACAGTCCGGCGTCGTGGTAGTCAGTGAGGCAGGAGGGGAGCCTGTAGCCATGAGCTCCAACCGGGTTCGAGTCAGTGACTTGCAATTCCAAAATCTGGGAACAAGCGGGGTCAATGACATTATCAGGATTAGTTTTCGACTGGCTAATAATAATCAGGGCAATCGCGCCGAATTCGACTACAGTCGCAGTTTCACCAGCGCCGCCAGCCCTCTACTACGATGAATAGACCATCTTTTTCCGCTCTGTTGAGCGTTATTGTGCTCGGAGCCATCGTGACGGTGATGGTTGTCTCCTTGTTAAACTTGGGTAGCGACAGACAGCAATTAAGCCAAGTCTTGGCTTCATCCATCAATGCGCGCAATCTAGCTACTAGTTGCTCTCAGAAGGCGTTACTATATCTGGGTCTGGGTCCGAAGTTCAACCAATCCCAAAGTTATCAAACTCGTTTGACGATTAACGCCAGTAGAGATGCTATGATTCGCGCCGATTATCCCGATTATAATTATGGCAAATCGGCTAATTTGGCACTTAGTCAATCCAGCGCCTTACTATTATATTTCGATCTGGCTCAAGCCTTACCAGCAGACGCCGAAGTATTGTCAGCTACTGTGAAACTGTCGGCTATCAGTGATCAATCTCAATCAGCTGTATTGTCGCTCCATAGAATATTGCCAGCTAATTATGATTGGCCGGAGGGGGCTAAGCAGGGTGAGTTGGCGAAGGCCGGAGTCACTTGGAATTATTACGATTACCGTCGTTCTAGTCCTTGGGCTGGTGGAGCTGGTCTAATCAGCGGAGTGGATTATGATGCAGTAGCTGAGAGCGTAATTGAAGCGCCTGTGGCATCAAGTACCATTTACCAATGGACGCTCAAGCCCAGTACCGTTAATGATTGGTTAGGTGCTGTTGATAACTCTGGTCTGGTGCTTAAGACGGATTCGGTCTATTGGCATTGGTTCGCTTCTCAAGACAACGCTTCGGTGCATCAGCGACCAAGCTTGGAGCTGATTTATCGCACTAGCGCTAAGCCGGCCAGCGCCGGTGGGGTAGAGACTGACAGTGGTTATTGTTTCTATCAGATTAACGCAGATGGCGCTCGGAGCTGGAGTATTGACAGCACGGCCATCAGTGATGAGGTTTGGTCGCGACAATTAGTGATAGCGACCAAGTCCAGTAGTTCCACTAGCAGTTTGGATATCATATCTTGGGAAGAAGAGAGGTGATTCTTAATTTAAAATTATCTTCACTGTTTCCACAATTATTAAAAAAATGCTATAATAGAAATATTATTTGATAATAATTATCAATAATTTTTGCCAAGATATTTATGGCAAGATGAGCATATGACATTAATAAAAAAAAATCGAGCTTTCACCTTATTAGAAATATTGTTAGTGGTCGCGGCCATCGGCATCCTGGCGGCTATTACCATAGTTGCCATTAACCCCACCAAGCAATTAGGAGCGACCAAGAACGCTCAGCGACAAGCGGATGTAAATACTATTCTCAATGCTATGTACCAGTATTCTATTGACCACTATGGCGCCGTACCCAGTTCGGTTAGTACTACTGATCAGGAAATCTGTGCCACTGGTACAGCCAGCACTACTTGCGACCAATTAGGACTCTTGAATCTGCAGGCCTTGACTGACAATGAGGTTTATCTCTTCGCCATTCCGATTGATCCTGCTAATACGACTATTTCTGGCACTGGCTATCGTCTCAAGAAGACGGCCAGTGGTCGTCTGACAGCCAGCGCTCCCTTGGCTGAATTAGGTACGGTTATCAGTGTTACTAAATAATTTAGTATAAAATTTTTACATAATAATTAAATAATACGACTCAGGTCTTCGCCCGAGTTTCAAAACTATGATTAAAACTAAGTCAGGCCTGCCTGCGCAGACAGGATTCACCCTGCTAGAAATTCTGCTGGTGGTAGCTGCTATCGGCATTTTGGCGGCTATTACAATAGTGGCTATCAATCCTACCAAGCAATTAGGAGAGACTAAGAATGCCCAAAGACGCTCTGATGTCGCTACTATCTTGAATGCGGTCTATCAATATTCCATAGACAATAACGGCGTTCTGCCAGCTGGCATCACCACTAACGGTCTTAATATCTGTAAGACTGGGACTCCTCCTGCAACTTGTGCTAGCTTGGGAGGAATTGACTTGTCAGTGCTGACCACTGACGAAGTGTATTTGGTAGCTATGCCTCAGGATCCTACTGGATCAATTGGTACTGATACCACCGGCTATTTCATTAAGAAGAATGTGGCCAATCGTATCAATGTGACCGCTGTCCACGCGGAGCAAAATGAAATAATTTCTGTAACCAAGTAAATAAATATAAAGTCAAAGGCTCTTTCTTGTTAGAAAGAGTCTTTTAAATGTCAATCCGCCAGCTGGCGGACCAATTTCCAATATCAAATAAAATCCCAATGTCCAATATTCGCATATTTCGCTAAATACTATTCGCTATATTCGTGCAATTCGCATATTTCGCATTAATACTCTATAATGTCTCCATGTCCCCATACCTAATACTTATCCCCACTTACAATGAGGCTCAGAATATCACCGCTCTGCTGGAGCGCTTATTCGCTATTAATCTGGATTTCGAGCTCTTGTTCATTGATGATGCTTCACCTGACGGCACAGCCGACTTGATTCGGGATTATCAACGGAGCAATCCTCGGATTCATTTACTGGAGCGTCAGGGCAAGTTGGGATTGGCCAGCGCCTATTTGACAGCGATGAATTGGGCCTTGGCCAGAGATTATTCAGGCGTAGTGCAGATGGACGCTGATTTGTCGCATCAACCCGAAGCTTTACCCGCTCTCTTGGCCGGGTTGGATCATGCCGATCTAGTCATCGGTTCTCGTTATGTCAGTGGGGGAGCAGTGGAGAATTGGTCTCTCTGGCGTCGCACCATCAGTCGTGGTGGCAGTTATTATGCTCGACTAATTCTAGGTGTGGCGCTAAATGATTTAACTGGTGGTTATAATGTCTGGTCGCGTCATGCCTTGGAAGTCATGCCCTTAGCGAATATCAAATCCAATGGTTACAGTTTCCAGATTGAGATGAAATATCGGGCTCATGAACAGGGTTTGCGCTGTCTGGAACTGCCTATTAGCTTCGCCGAACGCCGTCAAGGTCAGTCTAAACTGAGTCGCGCCATCGTCTGGGAGGCGGTTTGGCGAGTGTGGTTGATTCGTCTGCGTAGTCGTCAATTGCAATCGCTGAAGAAATTTATCAAATATAGTTTGGTGGGAGCGACCGGTTTCGCTATGGATCTAATCTCTCTGGCCGCTTTGGTGGAGATTTGGCATTGGTCGCCGCTTTGGGCCTCTTGTGTTTCGTTCACTTTGTCTGTTGTTAATAATTTCTCTTGGAATAGATCTTGGACCTTCCGCGATAGTCAAGGAAATTATCGTTCGCAATTTATCAAATTTCTAATCACAGCACTGGCCGGTCTGGTGATTAATTTAATCCTCATGAATTGGTTGCTCTGGCTCAAGGTGCATTATTTGGTGGCGAGGATTTTAGCCGTGGCTGTAATCGTCTTATGGAATTTCATCATTAATAGTCTGTGGACTTTTCGTCAGGTCAATGCCGACTTATCAACAGATTAATCATTAATGCGAAAAGCGCAAAATAGGCGCGAATACCGCAAATGTAAACAGCAAAAAATGCGAATAGTTCTAATGGCTAAAATTAAGCAAAAAAAAGCCAATAAAAACGCTAGTCAGAAAAAATAAGTCTCAAAACGTTAAGTGAAATCAATGATAATCCTTGCTCAGTCCTGCGACATGGTGTATAATATAGTAATTGAAGCTAAGAGGAGGGCAAGCTTCGCTTTTAAAAAAATAATAATTAATAAATACTACGCTGTTGATTTTTTCTTCAGCGGGTAAAACAATTATGTCCAAGATGACTAAGTCACAAATTTTGGAGTCATTAGCAAGCGCTACTGAACTCTCCAAGAAGCAGGTTAATATTCTGTTAACTGAGCTCTCAACTCTAGGTTACAAAGAGACTAAGAAGAATGGTGAATTCGTCGTGCCTGGTTTTGGTAAAATGGTGAAAGTTCACCGTAAGGCTCGTCAGGGTCGCAATCCAGCAACTGGCGCAACCATTCAGATCCCTGCCAAGACTGTTGTCAAATTCCGCTTGTCCAAGGCAGCTAAAGAAGCTGTACTATAATATTGTTTGAGTAATCAAAAATAAAAATCGCTTCATGAATTCTGAGGCGATTTTTTTATTCCATTTCCGTCATACCGGTCCCGCTCTGCGGGAGTATCCAGGGTTACATGCTGAAAGGTGGTTTAAATAACAAGTGTTAATTGAAGCTGAGTCTATGAATTAACTCTGGATCCCCCGATTATCATCGGGGCCGGGATGACAAGTTGAAAAGTTTTGAGTTAGGAGTTATGTGTTACGAGTTATGAGTTACGAATTAGCCCTTTGGATTTGGATCTTGATTAGAAATTTAAAATTGGAAATTAGACATTCCGTCACAGCTTCCATTCTTTCACCCATCTCCCGATGCCTTCGCCGTTCAATTTGTTCCTTAGTTTCTGGCTGGAATTGAAGAAGCGGATGGCGCTGGCCAGGCTGATTTGGTAACGATTATTTTTTATTTTGAAACGGATTTCGGCATTATCCAAGGCTCGGCGAATGGTTTTGCTCGACAAACCGCCCAGAACGGCAATTTCGGAGACGTTAAGCCAGATGTCATTTTCGGTCTCTGGGTCTTTTCGTTTAGTCTTAGCCAATTTTAAACCTGCGTCTGTCTGATCATCCGCTTCTTCGAAACCTCTTATTTGAAATTCTTTGGCTGGATAGACCATAGTTTTGTCCAATCTAATTTGGACATTAGTCCTTGAAATTATTTTATAGCGAGCTTGGTAAAAATGCAACTACAAACCTGCTAATCTACGAATATTGCTACGAATACTACAAATCTACGAACCTGCCCGACTGAAAGACTTCAGTCGTTCGGGCGGGTCTACAAATATTGCTACGAATATTACAAATTTTTTCGTAGTTTTGTTGTATTAGTAGTATTCGTAGTAGCTTTTGTAGATTAGTAGTAATTTTTGTAGCTTGACACTATTTCCATTATTTTGTACAATTTAGTAGATTATAGGTCGCTTAATGGCGATGGTTTTTAGCTTTTTATTCTACCAATGACTACGAATACAACGAAAGTCACTACGAATACTACAAATAGCTACCAATGACTACGAATACAACGAATAGCTACGAATACAGCAAAAATAAATATTGATAATGTTCGTAGCATTTCGTAGCAATTTTCGTAGTTTGTAACACTTTACATTTTCTAACGTATTACTACATGTCACTAGACAAATCCACAACAGACTCTTTCTTCAACAAGGATCTCAGTTTATTCCTAAGATTAAAGAAATTTAAGGATAAACAAGCCTTTCTGACTGCTTACGACAAGTATGCTGAGGCTATTTATCGTTTTATTTACTTTAAGATTGGCCAAGAAGAGGATGCTCGTGATTTGACTAGCGCTGTTTTTCTAAAATGCTGGAGTTATGTCCAAGAGGGCAAGCTCAACGAGGATAATGAATACCAGAGTCTCAAGGCCTTCCTATATAAGATAGCCCGCAATCTGGTGATTGATTATTATCGCCAATCTAAGCCAAATGTTTCTCTGGATGAGGCCGAAACCATCATTGATGATAGTCAAGATTTGACTCAAATAGATACTGACATCAGTCTTGACCAAATCCGCGTCAAATTGATGTATCTCAAGGACGAGTATAAGACGATGATCATCATGCGTTATATCAATGAGCTGTCAATCGCTGAGATTAGCCAAATTACTGGTAAATCCAAGGGTAATGTCCGCATCATGGTAATGAGAGCCTTAAAGATTTTAAAAAATTTATTAGAGCAATCAGATGAAAGACCAGGAACTGTTGAATCAATTAAATAATTTAGCTCAAGTCAAGCCTAGTCAGGCCTGGCTAGCTTCTAATCGTGAGATTTTGGCCAGTCAGATCTACAGTGGCACTCCTGAAACTTCAGAATTAAGTTGGGCTGTCAAATTGAACCTGTTTGGTTCTCGCATTCTACAACCGCAATACATCGCCATGATGATTGTGGTTTTTTTCGTTTCTAGCGGGGTAGTAGGCTATCAGAGCAGTCAGGACACCAAGCCGGGTGACACTATGTATCAGGCCAAGCGTATTGGCGAACGCGCTCAATTAATGATGACTTTTAACGATGTGTCACGAGCCAAATTAAACCTGTCACTGGCCAGCGAGAGAGTAGAGGAATTGAAACAGGTGACCGTAGAAATAGAATTAAACAAATCACAGGCCCCTGAGAAATTGGCTAATGCTAAGGAGAGCGCCAAACGTCAGATTGCAGTCGCTCGTGAGAATGTCAGTCGTCTGAAATTAGTCGTACCTCAGAAGTCTCGTCCCGCTAAGGCGACAGAGACCAAGCCTTCGAATCCGACCGACAATAAGCCAGTTGAAATACTTAAACCAGAAGACGAATATCAGAGCGCCGGAGACAATAAATCCACTGATCGTATCGACATCAGTATTCCCGATGGGCCGAATATGGTTGTCTCTACCACTGTTGAAACTTCTGATTCCATTATTGATGAAGCCGAAGCCATGTTGAATGATGATAATCTGGACGGCGCCGTGGAGAAATTGGAAGAAATAAATAAACTAATTAACTAATGCGAACGTACTACGAATACTACGAAACTTGCTATACCCATTTCTGGGCAAGACGAATACTACAGATACTACGAATACTACCAATAACTACGAATGAGTATTGTTATGAGTTATGAGTTATGAAGGTTTAATAGATATTTGAAATTAGAACTTTATTTGACATTGGATATTTGTAATTTGTCATTACCGTTAGTGTCTATTTGCCCGCTTCTTTTCTAAAATCGTTATTTAGATCGAAGAGGCGGACAAGTCTGCATTAGCAGGCTCGAGCCGGACTATCAAAGGTCGAATTTCGCATCTAGGCGGAATGTCTAACTCGAAAAAAAACTTAATGCTCATTATGAGAAATTTATAGATCAATCAAGCTATTTTTTCCACAGCGACTTGAAATTCAGGTCGTGCTAATATTCACCCTAATCTATCCTTCGACAAGCTCAGGACGAGTGACCACCCCGGCTTTCAGCCACCCCTCCTTGTAAAGGAGGGGATTATCCTCCCCTTACCAAGGGGAGGTGCCCGAAGGGCGGAGGGGTCAATCCTGCCCTTACCAAGGGGAGGTGCCCGAAGGGCGGAGGGGTCAATCCTGCCCTTACCAAGGGGAGGTGCCCCAGCCTCGCTGAAGACGGCGAGTCGAGGCGGGCGAAGGGCGGAGGGGTGGTATAAAAACAATCCTCCAAGCACCTGACTCTCAGGTCGCTGTGGGGAAATGGGAATTCCTATTGATTTACAAAGCTCTCGAGCAAAAATAAAATACATTATGAACAGATTAAGAAAGTTTTTGACCATCTCTGTTTTGAGTGCAACTATCTTCACTATGGTTGGTATTAATCCTTCCATGGCTGCTACAGATGGCGATCTCATCAAAATGAATGGTCTCTCTTCCGTTTATTATCTAAAAGGCGGTAAGAGATTTGTTTTCCCCAACGAGTCAACTTATTTTTCTTGGTACAGTGATTTCAATAGTGTCAAAACTATTGCACAAAGCGAATTAGAATCATATCCTCTTGGAGGCAATGTGACAATTCGTCCAGGTACTAAGTTAGTTAAAATTACAACAAACCCAACCGTATACGCTGTTGAACCAGGTGGCACTTTGCGCGCTATTGCTAGCGAAGCTGCTGCTATGGATCTCTACGGCGCCATGTGGAACAAGATCATCGTTGACGTCGCTGATTCTTTCTTTGTCAACTACACTGTCGGCACCACTTTGACTGCCGGTGTGTTCCCAGTTGGCCAGATTGTTAATCCAGCCGGCTCCATGGATCTTTTCTATTGGGATGGTACCAATTTCCGCAAATTCTCCAACGAATCAGCTTTCTTGGCTAATGGTTTTGACTACAAGTTTGTCGTCACAACTACCAAGACTGTTACCGCTGGTGGAACTGCAATCGTCGGAGCAGAAGCTGCTTTGATGAACACAGCTGGTGGTGTTAACAACGGTAACGGAACTCCAGTTGGTGGTTCTGCTTTGACTGTCGCTTTGGCTGGCAATACTGCCGCTTCTAACACAGTCTTACAGAATCAATCAATCGCTAATATGGCAACATTTAACTTTACCGCTTCATCTGATGGAGCTAGTATTGTTAAAACTGTTAAAATTAAGCGTACCGGAATTTCTTCCGACACTGCTTTGAGCAATGTCTATTTGTACGATGGTAGTACAAAATTGACCGATGCTGGTTCTATTTCAGCTGGTTATGTGACTTTCTCTGACAACAGCGGCCTCTTTACCGTTGCAGCTGGTGCCACTAAGGCTATTACCGTTAAAGCTGACATTGCTGCTAACACTGGCAATGTGGGTGTTTCCATTAACGCTGCTAGCGACATCATTGCTAACGGTGCTACTATTTCCGGAACATTCCCAATGACTGGTAATTTGATGAGCATGACATCTGTAACTGACTTAGCTACAGCTGTTGCTGGAACCGTTGCTAGTTCTGGTAATATCAATGCTGGTACTATGGGCGTGACTCTGTGGTCTGATACCTTTACAATCAGCCAACGTGATGTGAAATTGACTGATGTCAACTTCCGTCAAATTGGTTCTATTGCTAAGGATGATATTCAGAACATGAATCTGTATGTTGATGGTGTCAAAGTAGGCACTGCATTAGCATCTTTGAGTGATACCAACCGTGCTCATTTTGACTTAAGCGCTACTCCTGCTACTTTGCAGACTGGTAACCGTACAGTTGAGTTGAGAGGTGATATTATTAAGGGTTCTAATAAGACCTTTAGTTTCTCATTGCAAACAGCATCTGACATTTCCTTTGTTGATTCCAATTATGGAGTTAACATTTCCGCTACTGGTTTGCCTCAGACTACTACTTCAGCCACTATTAATAATGGCAGTTTAGTAATCACAGCTGACCCAACTTTCTCCACCACTCAAGTGATGAAGAATCAATCTAATGTTACTTTTGCCAAATATACCTTCAAGGCTTATGGCGAAGACATGAAGATTACTACCTTAAATGCTGATGTATTGTTGACCGGTGCTACTGGCGCAACAACTACAGCCGCTACTGACGGTATCAACAACCTAGCTATCTTTGTCGATGGTGCTCAGGTTGGAAGTTCTCAGAATGCTTTACAGACCGTTACTGGTAACAACTTTAACCCTGTAAAGACTTATGGAACAACTAATTTGTTCACTGTTAAGGCTGGTGCTACTGCTACCGTAGAAATTCGTGGTACTTTGGTGATGAACAGTGGTTCAACAACCGTTACTACCGCAACTTCTAAGTTGGTTTCTGTTTCTGGAGCTTTCCAAGGCTTAACTTCTTACAATACCTCTGGTGGTGCTAGCTATGCTACCAAAACCTTGACTATTGTCAGTAGTGGTTATTCTTCTGTGTCTTTGAACAATGCTTACGCAACAAATCAAACACAGGTTAATAACGTCTTGAAGCAAAAGATCGGTTCCTTCACTATTAGTGCTGGTACTTTGGAGGGTATTACTGTAACTAACATTGCTATTAACTTCCCGGTTTCAGCTTCTAATAACAGCATGGCGACTACTACTTTCGCTAGCAATGTGTCTAACATGTACATCTCTGAAGCTCCAAATAGTCCTGTTGGCAATCCATCTATTACTACTGCTAACGTGACTAATTTCCCAGTTAACTTTACTTTGGCCGTTGGTCAGAGCAAGGTCATCGACGTCTTTGCTGACATCGCTTCTATGACTACTGCTGAGACTTTGACTCCAAGTATGGCTATCACAGCAAGAACAGCTACAACCAATTTGGTTGCTGATGTTACTGCTACTGCTGGTCAGAAGATTACCTACACTTCAGGTACTTTGGCTAACCCAACAAAGGTTGCTAACCTATCTATCAACAAGTTAGTTACCGGTGGTACCACTGATAATGTTGGTGTATTTAACTTCGTAGCTACAAATGGTGCAGCTACTATCAAGAGCTTAAGATTCTTTGTTGATGATGCTACTTCCATCAGTTCTATTACTGTTGGTGGCGCGACTGCTCCGATTGTCAATTTGGGTGGTGGCCAATATGGTGCATTGTTTAACGAGGCCTTGAATATCGTTGTTCCAGTTGGTTCTACTGGTCTTAATGTTCCAGTGACCGCTGCTTACAATGCTATTGGTACAAACGCTGGTACTACCAGAGTTTCTCCAACTGTCAGTATTGATGGTATGAGCTACCAGATTGGTAACGCTGCTCCATCTACCTTCAGCTCTGGTTTAGCTATTGCTGGTATGACCAACGTGGTTGTTGCTTCTGTTCCTACTGTCACTTTGGCAGCAGTTGCTGGTGGTGGCGTTTTAAATGCCTCCAACCAAGAAGTAATGCGTCTACAAGTTACAGCTCCATCTAGTGGACCTATTAACTTGAAGCAGTTTATGGTCTTAGCTACTATAACTGGCGTAACTACATCTACTGTTACAAGTGTTTACGATATTGAGAATCCAAGTGTCAACTTGTTGACTGGCGGTACTCCTGTTAGTTTGACTAACGCTTCTACCTCCACTTTGACTTTTGGCTCTGACTTCTTAATTCCAGCTAGTACAACTAAGACTTTTGGTGTTAAGATGAGTGGTACTTTGGCCGGTGGTCAGAATACTAATCACTTCACTCTGTCTTTAGCTGCTCCAAACGATACTGCTAAATCTACTGGTGATAACTGGAAATGGAACGATACTACTGCTGCAACTTACGGCAATGCTTATTTGCTGAAAGATCTTACAGCAGCTGGTACGACGTTCAGTCAGTAACACCTGTTTGACCTAACTTAATCTAAGTTGAGTCAATTAGATAGAAACAGCCCCGATGAAAATCGGGGCTGTTTTGATACTAAGACAAATATATACTGAAGTATATACTTGTGTATATATTTTAAAGAAATCTTGCCATTCTCTGGTAAGACAATGAATAACTAATTAACCTTAGTTACTCATCTTCCCGTAAGGGATAGAAACGCCCCCCGACTTCACGTCGGGGGGCGTTTTGTATCCAAAAATTTAATTAACTCTCACTTTCATTAATACCACCCCCTTCGACTCCGCTCAGGACTGGCCGCCCCGATGTCCATCGGGGCACCCCTCCTTGCCAAGGAGGGGATAATCCCTCTCTCGTTTTCATTTTCTCCCGCCCCGATATCCATCGTGGTAGGAGAAAAAAATAGATTAAAGATTTGTAGACCTGCCTGCCGGCAGGCAGGTTTGTACAAATTTGTATTTGTAGTCATTTTAATTTTGACACTATGCTCGAATAACGCTAAAATTAAGTCAGGAAATTTTTTAAATGTTATTTTTGCTATTAAATAAGGATTAATTATATATAACAACGAGATCCCCGAATAAATCGGGGATAAAATAAAAAATATGCGTCAAAGCACTTACGAACAGATTTTAAAATGGGGGGCGGTGGCCAGCTTGGTCAGCTTCTTCATCGTGGATAAGAGCCTTTATTTCCCTTTTATTACGGGTAAACAATTATTCTTCAACATCTTGATGGAGGCGCTAGCAGTCGTCTGGTTGGCCTACATCGTCAAGTTTCCTCAGTTCAGGCCGAAACAGTCCTGGATTACTTGGGCCTTGGTCGCTTTCTTTGCCTCTTTGCTATTATCCAGCATCTTCGGGATTGATTTCAATCTCAGTTTCTGGGGCGACGCCGAGCGTATGCTGGGCTGGTTCCAGATTATCCACCTCTTCATTCTATACTTGGTAGTGATTACGGTCTTCCGCAGTGAATCGGATTGGCTCTGGCTCTTCGTCGCTTCCATCTGCTCCGCCGTCGGCTTAGTGCTCTATTCTCTGGTGACTGCTGAGGGTGGCAAGAGTGTCGGTAATGTCAATATGACTTCTAATATCTCCACACTGGGCAATGCTACTTATGTGGCTGGCGTGATGATCTTCAATTTCTTCTTCGCTTGGTACCTCTTCTTCAAATCGCGCGACTGGACGATGCGTTTCGTTCTGGCGGTGGCCATCTTGGTTATTTTAATCGGTTTCTTCTACGCTGATGTCTCTGGTTCGCAAGCCGGGTGGGCCATTGGTATTGCTGTTACCTTGGTGATAGCAGGGGCTGTCAATAAAAACCGTCAGATCAAAATTCGTACCTGGTCGGCTGTTGCTGTTTTCATCATTGTGGTGGCTCTACTCTTCAGCTTCCGCGACGCCTCTGTCTTCGACGGGAATAAAATGGGTAAGGTTTTACGCGATTTCAATGCTAATAACACTACCTTGCGCACCAGAACCTATGCTTGGCGATCGGCTTGGCTGGGCTGGCAGGCTAATCCCATACTGGGCAATGGTTACGGTAATTTCGCTGATCATTTTGACCGTTACTTCGTGGGACGCTTCTATCAATGGGGGACTAATGAAGAATATTTTGACCGAGCTCACAACAATCTGTTAGACATCTTGTCCACAGCAGGACTGCTGAGCCTCTTGTCCTATTTATCCATCTTCGTCGCCTTGGCTTATTATCTATTACGAGGCGCGCGTCAGGGTTACATCAGCACTCTGGAGGTTTCCACTATGACAGGTGTCTTCGTCGGCTATTTCATTCATAATCTGGCGGTCTTTGACGCCTTAGCGAATTATATTTTGCTCTTCTTTAGTTTGGCTTTCGTCTATTATCTGACCAATAGAACTCAGTTGACGCCGGAGCTAATTCTCAATCGTAGAATTGACAAGAGAGCTAAATCTGATTGGACTGGTCCCGAACTTAACGCCTGGGTGGGCGCCGGTATTATCGCTCTGTTTCTAATTTATAATTATAATGTCCAAGTTTGGCAGATGTTTGCCTCCAGCGTCAGGGCCGCTTCGGCTTGGGCTAATGTCGAGGATCCTAAGGTAGCCTGGAAACTGTATCAGCACGCAATGAGTTATCAGACTCCGCTTGATCGTGATTGTCGTCTGCTCTGGTCCTCTGGCATTACTGCGAATCCTAGTAAGTTAGATAAACTAAGTGTCACAGAGCGGAGAGAGGCAGTTGACTACGCCGTGGAGCTAATTAATCAAAATCTCCAATACAATCCTAATGACTCTTTGACCTTGGCCACTTTGTCCCGACTGCAGATTGTGGCTTATCAAGTGACTCACAGTGCTAAATATCTGCAAGACGCCAACGACTCCATTGACAGATCTATCGCTAGTGGTGGTGAGCACATTCCGCCTTATATTATCAAGGGTAATCTGGATTTGGCTCGTAGTGACTGGGCTGGCGCCAGAAATACCTTTAGCAAGGCCAAGAGTTACTTCGCCGATTATCCGGAGTTGGATTGTTATCTGGCCAAGTTAGATTTCCTAGAGAAGAAAGTTAATGATGAAACTTATCAACTGTTGGACAAGTGTTGGCCTAATGAACGTGCTCAGCAGATTATCGGAGTGGGGGATTACCTGCCAACTATGGCCAAGTATTATCAGGATAAGCAGGATTATCAACATCTGGCACCAATCTTGGAATTGCAATTATCAGCTGATAAAACCAATCCGGCTCTGTGGGATAAATTATATCAAGCCTATCTGTTGTCAGGGGATAAGGAAAAGGCGGAGGCAGTGAGAGAAGCACAGCGAACAATTAAATAACACGAAAAATGCGAAATAATCGCGAATACCGCGAATAACATGGCGAAAAGCGCGAAGTATGATGTATGAATGAGGACAATAACAAAATTATTTATAAAGAATTGTCTTATTTGATAAATGGATTTTTGTTTAAAGCCCATCATGATCTAGGTAGATTTCGAAAGGAGAAACAATACGGTGATTATTTGGAAGATTTATTAAAATTAAATAACCTTAAGTATCAACGTGAATACAGAATCAGTACTAAAACTAAAGTAAGAGATGTGGTCGATTTTATAATTGATGATAAAATTATTTTGGAATTAAAGGTTGTGGATTTTTTAACGAAGGATGAATATTATCAAGTTCAAAGATATTTAGAATCTTTGAATTTAAAATTAGGCATCATTGTTAATTTTAGAAGCTTTCGCCTAGTTATTAAAAGGGTGCTTAATAATAAAATAGAGTTATAACATGCTGATTTGCATTTTTCGCGGTTAATTTTGCGGTATTCGCGTACACTTCGCATTTTTCGCGTTATTAAAAACTTTTACCATTAACTAAACCGTGCTATAATACTTTTATAATATAAATTTATTATGATTTGTTCAGATTGCGGGAGAGAGATTGCCAATGGTTCCGTTTCTTGCGAATATTGTGGCAAGGTTTTTGTCAGTCAACGAGCGCGACCTGAGGAGCATGTCCCTCACGAAGCGGTGGCCAAGTTGTCTAAGCAGTTAGAGACTCAAGAGTTGGCCACTGACACGGCGGTCAGTTTTCGACGTAAACAGCGTTGGATTTTTTACGCTGTCATCGTCGTTCTCTTCATCGGCAGTTTGGTTATGGTCATCAATCTCTATAGTGACTTCACCAAATTGAATATTAATTATGCGCAATTAGATCTCAAATACAAGACTCGTGAGAGTGAGCTGGAACGAATTAGCAAGGATCTGGACGCGACTCAGGATTTGTTAAATGACAGTAGTACTGATGCTGTCAAATTACGTGACGACCTGGCCAAGAATCGTAAGAATCTAGCCGATATGACTGATCGCAATAAGAAGATTGAAGAGGAGATGGCCGGCTATAAACAAAGCGCTGATTCTTGCTCGGCCAAGATAACTGCCAGCGAAGCCGTTAATTATAATCTGATTGTCCGCTTGGGATTGAAGCTAAGCTCGGCCGAACTGGCGAAGATACCGGTGGCCTTGTCCGAATCAGCTCTACTGGATACTGACAAAGACGGCTTGGTTGATGAATTGGAATTAGCCATAGGTAGTGATGAATTGAAGACTGACAGTGATGGTGATGGCTATAATGATAAAGCTGAATTAGAGCAGGGCTTTAACCCCGTAGGTGATGGCAAATTGCCTAGCAGTAGCAGTGAAGCGCTAAAAGGTCGCATAGTCTATAGCGACAATAACGGCTCCATCATGGCCTGGTATGTCGGTCTCAATGGCAAACGCAATTATCTCGGTCTGGCTAATAATGGCTTCGCTTTCATGTTGGCCAACAGCTATTGGACCAAAAAATAAAATATTGTAAATAAAAATGTGACTGGCGTAATTTCACTGCCTTTCTGACCACCCCGGCCTGTCGGCCACCCCTCCTTGTAAAGGAGGGGATTCTCCTCTTGAGAGGAGTACCCGATAGGGGGAGGTATGTTTAGGGTAAAGGAGGGGAATTTAAAAATAATAAATTATGAAGAAGTTAGCGGCCGCGCTGATTTTGCTAACGTTACTGGTGGCAATGGTGTGGTGGAATTCAAGATCAAATACAATTATAACAAACAAAGTTCGTCGTTTTTTTTATCCGACGGACTTATTTTTATCGTCTGATAATACTTCACCCGAGGCGGTTTATTCTGGTCTGCGTCAGGCCATGGTTCAGGCCGATTCCGAGTTGGTTCTGCGCTACATTTCACCATTATCACGAGAGATTTATGCGGGAGTTTTGGCTGACCCTAATAAGAGAGCTATGATACTGACTTGGCCTGAAACTATGACTAAGTTGTTTCAAGTAGCTTGTCCGTCTGATAAGGATTGTCTGGAACAGGCGGTCTATCGCCTGGATTATCAAGAGGCCGAAACTCAAGTTGAGTGGCATGGTTCCATAATCACTCTATCCGCTGGTCCCAAAAGCCGAGAAGTGATTTTTATTAAGAACCTGAAGGGTGAGTGGAAGATTAAGAGACTATAATAATGTCAAATATCCAATTTCCAATGTCTAATAAAATGACAAATATTCAATATCCAACCTGCTTGTCGGTAGGCGGGTACCAAATATCTCCCACACGTCATCCCGTGCCACGACACGGGATCCAGAGTAAATAATCATTAACTTGGATACATTAATAACAGGATAAATACTGACCAATCCTGGATACCGGCCTTCGCCGGTATGACGGAAATACCAAATTTCCAATAAAATCCCAATGACAAAATCAAAAAATTGGATATTTGAGCTTGGAAATTGATTGGAAATTGGAAATTGGAAATTGGAAATTAAGACTCTATGTTTTCTATTAATAAAACCATAATCTTATCCGCTTGGTTGCTATTATTAATACCATTGCATGTTAAAGCATACGATGAGTCTTTTACCCACGGCGCACTGGCTCGCTTCGGCTATCAGTCATGGCAGGAGCAAAATAACGTTACTCCAATCGCCCAGGCTGATGGTTGGTTAGTGACTGGCGCCAGTAATGAAGATAAGCCAGCCTATCGCTGTTTCAATCATTTCTTTGACCCGTCAACGGGGGAGGGACTGTCAATACTGGGTCTCAAGCCCGGCGTTTCTGCGTTGGAGTGGTTGGAGTTAGATAGTCATCAGAATCTAGCCTGGGGAGGGGATTACAGTTGGCCACGAGGGCTAACTGAGGCCAAGGCGGGGAAGGACCAGTCAGCTTGGGTCAGTCTGGGTCATAGTCTGCATCTCTTGTCGGATTTGGCTAGTCCGGCTCATGTCCACAATGACTCTCATCCAGAGGGCGATAATTATGAATTATGGGTCAAGGCGCTGATGTCTGGTCAAAGTGATTTGAACTGGGCGCTAAGCGGTCAAGCCTTACCGCTCTGTGAATCGGCCAACTCTTGTCTGAGGTCACTAGCAGGACTGACCTATGAGCGAGCTTTGAGTAAGGATTGGGTTAATCTGACTGCTTTACCCGATCAGGCCGAATTGCTAAGCGATGGCAGAGTGATGCTCCATGGTCGACTCTTGGCCAAATATGATCATCTGACCGGAATGATAATACTAGACAGTGAAGTACATCAAGCCTATTGGTCTGATTTGGCGCCGAAAGTGTTAGCTTATGAAAATGCCTTGATTAGCATCTTTTGGCGAGAGGCTGGTCGAGACTTCGAACAGAAAAAGTTATCAGAACCAAGTTCAGAATTCAAGTCGGCAGAAGAAATTATTAATAAAATTATTGAAGCTCCTATCGTTCGTAATATTGTTAAACCGCAACCAACAGGACCAAGTTGGTCGGAGATTATTGCTAATCCCGAGAATTGGTTCTGGCCCATGGTTGATGAATCCCAAGGGGTGCCAGTGGAATATCTGAGTAGAGCAATTTATCAACCAGTGTGGGCTTCCTCTGGCTCCTCGGCGCCAGTTACGACTCCGAGCGATGAGTCAGGAGATAATTCTGACCCAGTTGATACAGATTCGGATAGCGATGTTGATCTGGATATTGACGGGGACGAAGATTCGGATACCGGAACAGACACTGATACTGACCAAGGAGGTGGGTCTGGCTCTGGTGGTAACGATGAAGAGAATGATGATGGTAGTGAGGATCCAGTACCAGTGCAAATTAATTTATTGGATACTCCAGAAACTTATTTTAATAATTTGACTGTAGCCTGGGAGCCAAGCGTCGCTGGAGTCTGGGTCTATGATCTAGATTATCAGCTTGATCAGGGTCCTTGGCAGAACACCTTGAGTTCCAGTTCCGTCCAAACTTGGCAATATTCAGCAGATACTTTTCATGACAGTCTGTCACTTCGAGTGTCAGGATTTAACGATAAAGGATTGAGTACCAGCACTCAGAAAACTATTTATTTCAGACCGGCTTGGCCCGATCAGCTCTTGGCGTATTGGCCTTTTGATGATTGTTCGGGCGAGTATATTATTGAACCCATTGGCGCTAACCGACTTAATCAATGGGCTGGCTGGACGCAGGGTCGTTTCGGTTGCGCTCTAAGTCAAGATGGCCTGGATAGCCAAGCCTTGGGTCGTTGGCTAAAACAGCCTTTCAATACCGCTGAATTAACTATCAGTTTCTGGTGGCGTAATCCTGAGGGTCAAGAGGCTGGTCTGAATTCCAATGGTATTGTCTTGGCCGACAAGGACCAATTCTGGCTGGCTGGTCTGAGACCCGGAGTTCAGAACTCTACTTATTGGACTGCTGGAGAGGAAATTATTCTCGACTATCAAATGCCTTCGGATCATCAGTGGCATCATTTGGCTAGCAGTTTCGGTAGTTCTGGTATGAAACTTTATCTGGATGGTCAAATGGTTCTGGAGCGTCCTGGTGACGCCTCTCTCTTGACTCCGATTGCCAAATTTTACTTGCGAGGCAATGCTAGTCGAGCCGAGTTTGATGATCTGGCCTGGTGGCAGGGGATTCTTAGCGACACTGAAATTGGGCGATTGGCTGGTGGAGGAAGAGTGTGGAAGTGACGCTACAAATCTACTAAACTACGAAAATTGCTACGAATACTACTAATCTACAAAACTACTAAACTACGAAAAATGCTATACCCATTTCTGGGCAAGACGAATACTACTAATCTACGAAAATAATTATAAAAAATATGTCGGAAATTATCTACAAAGAACTATCTTATAAAATAAATGGACTTCTTTTTAAAACTCATAAAGCTTTGGGTGCACATCGCAATGAGAAACAGTATGGTGATTTTTTTGAACAATTATTAAAAGAGGAGAATATAATTTATTCTCGTGAGTTTAGATTTAAAGATTTGATTAATTTTGAAGCTGTAGATAGATCTATTATTGATTTTTTGATTGATAATAAAATCGTAGTAGAATTTAAGGTCAAAAGTTGTTTGAAAAACGAAGATTATGATCAAGTAAAAAGATACTTAACTACCTTAGATTTATCTCTGGGTCTACTTGTGAATTTTAGGCAAAAATATTTAACCCCTAAGAGAATTTTAAAACCAAATAATAATTGATATAGATTTATTCGTTGTATCTGTAGTATTCGTAGCAATTTTCGTAGTTTAGTACTGTTTGTAGCTATGGTATGACGACATCATATATTCCCGTTGCCTGGAAGGCTTGGTCGCAATTATCGAACCAGATATCGAAACGACGCCCTTTGATAGCCGATCCCTTGTCGGTAACTAGATAATCATGACCATCAATGCTGAGAGTTGATTTGGGAGCGAAACAGGACCAGTCGGCGGCAATCTGACCCGGACCAGGTTTGGCCAGTGTTGCTGTTTGATGACAATAGTCGCTGGTCTGGTCGTTGAAGTCCAGACAGGCGGACCAGGCAGAGACGCTATTGAGTGCACAATTATTACTTGGCTCACGGCCAGCAGGACAGCTACAATTCAGTCCGACGGCGCAGAGAAAATCAGCCCGCTGAGGGAAGTCGCTAGCCTGAGGTCGGCAGTAACCAGTCACTAAGGCTTCGAAGCGTCCCTGATTAATTTCGCTGTCGGAGAATTCTCGGCAATTCCTTTGGGCATAATCAGCCTTGATTTCATCCAGAGAATTACCACTTATCATTTTGGTTAGTAAACGGAAACGATGAAGGTTATGAAAACGATACCAAAACACAAAAGAGCTGATGATAATCAGACTAGTAATAATTGTTAGTAATATTTTTCTCATTAAGGCTATTTATTTACTACGTTAGCTTCAATTGTTCCTGCCATGGTCAACTGGCTCAGCATGCTCATGGTAGAATTCATTTTGACTAGCATTAAGACGCCAGCCACTACGCCGATTACCAGGATAATCAAGAGTCCCAGTGCCGAATCTATTTTCATAAACAGGAGATTGGTCGGCTCGAACTTGGCGATTTTTGTCATAGGTTTATAATTTAGCTGATATATAATTTCAATTATCTTTTGTTTGAAGCGTTTTCATTATAACACATTTTATTTGACGGCGATATAGATTAGTGGTTAAGGTGTTAAGCCTTCATTCTCTTGATTTTCCATGGTTTGCCTTGTTTACCATTGTAATAGGTGCATAAATCAGATGTGCGATAGGAGTTGGCGTTGCCATCAGTGCCAGTGGCATGAGATTCGGCAACTTGTCCGCCACCAATATAGATCAGAACGTGCCTGTCGTTACCGGAATTAACCCAACCCACCAAGTCTCCCGGAGCCAACGCTTTGTTGTTAATTTTAGCTCCTGTGTTATTTGATGAACATGATGTTATTTTGTCTGCATTTCCAAACATAGCCTCTGTGTTCTCACCTGGGTCACTTGGGAAGCCGGCGCACCAGAGTACTTGCCGGACAAAGCCCGAACAATCATAGCTAACTTTACCAGCTGGGACAGCGTCGCCTCTTTTATTATCGCCACCGAGACCATTCTTAGAACTCCAGCGATAAACCATCTTACTGCCAATTTGATTGGCGACTGCCTTTATTAGACCAAGTTTATAGCTCGGATCCATGTTGACATCATGAACGCAGTTAACTTTGAAGGGGTCGGCTTGTAATAATTTTTTAGTGGCTTCAGCTGTTTTAGACCAAGGTCCTCCAGCACCTTTGCCATTACCGGCAACGTTGTCGCCTCCATCAGGGTCAGTACCGGATGTGCCAGTATTAGTAGCTTGCAGATTGCTGACACTGGGCATGTTTTCAAATGAAACCAAAGAACTGTTGATAGTGCCGAGGATCAGATAAGCTCCTAGAGCTAGACAAAGGCCGATGATGCCACCGCTAATCCATTCCTGAGCCTTGCTGACCATACTGCCATTACCGGCGCTGACAACCCACATGGCGCCACCCAAGGCGATAGCTACCACGGCCAAGACGGCGATGATACCGATGCCGAAATTGTACAATTTAATGACGAATCCAGCGATGCCACCGTCAGGCACGATACTTTGAGCCCAGACTGGTGAAGCGAGGGTGAGGGAAACTGCAATAGCCGTGATACTTAGTTTTTTTAATGACATAATATTAACAACCCCAATTTTTATCTTTTAATAAATCGTAGTTAGCTTTGACTCGATTGACGTAAACTCTGGTTTCGAAATAACCGTCGTAGGCAGGGCACTCCCAGCGTGGCATATTGGCGCAGGCACCAGCGCCCGGCAGATTGGCTCGGCTACCACCATTGTAGGCAGCGAAGATATATTTGAAATCCTCGGCTGTATTGCAGACTTCATTGGAATTTTTTTCGTAACAGGCGGTTAGGATTAAGTGTTTAATATATTTGACTCCTCCCAGTATAGAATTCTCTGGTTTGTAGAGGTCACCTGTGACACCCATCGCTCTGGCTGTCATCGGCATTAATTGCATCAAGCCCTTAGCACCTCGGTTGGAGGTAGCCTTGGCCTCGGCTCTGGACTCAGCCATCATCAAGGCCTTAGTCATAGTACAGTCAATGCCGTGGGCGTCGGTTAATTCTTTCAATATTTTATCATATTTGGTGACATTTTTGTTAATATTGGGACTGCCTTGGTAAGTGCCCATGTCCAGTCGTAGTTCGGCTATTGGTGCGTTTTCCACTTTCTTCAGTCGCTGTCGAAACCAGGCGAGGGTCATGCTGTTGTCTTCTGGTATTTCATCATTGAGATAGCTCCAGGGTAGATAGGCGTAGTGCCAGACAGCTAATCCGGTCAAAACAGCGCAAGCTAGAATGATGACGGAACCGATGAGACTATGAATGCTGGGGCTGATAAAAAAATTCTTGAAAGGCGACTGTTTGCCATTGAGCATAAACTAGGTGACCGGTAATTGGTTGTTTAGTAAATAATATGTAAAACTTGAGAATGCTATTTATAATTTTTTATAAAATAACTAATAAATATTACCTGTTTTAGCTAAGACAATCCTGAGAAATTGTTTCTATTTTGTAGATAAATTGAGCCAGCTCGCGTCGTCTGTCTGAAGTCAAAATAATATGTCCATTAAAGAATTAATAATTATTTTGACTGAGTTACGACGCGTGGCGAAAATTTATCTAACAAAATAGCCAAGATTGTCTCCGGTATTGTCGTGCTGAAGCAGAAAAAGAAAAACTAGATAAAATTGTAAACAACGCTATTATATCTTACAAGTAATATTTTAAAAAATAAAGCCAGTATAATTATTTAATAGTCAGACTTTCCAATAAGCGATCCAGATAATTCTCGACATTAACTTGATTGAGTTCGCCTTCGAATTTCTCGCCATTGATGAACCAGGTCGGTGTACCCAGTACCCCTAATTTCTCACTATCCTGAGTATTCTGTTTAATCTTGGCTAGGTAACGCCTCTCATCCAAACATTTATTGAATTTAGCTTGGTCCAGGTTGATACGACCGGCCAGACCGAGTAGATTGGGATCATCAGTAGCTTCGCCCAAAGTGTCTGATTGATTCTGATACAGCAAATCGTGCATCTGCCAGAATTTTCCTTGTTCTCCGGCGCAATGCGCTGTCAGAGCCAGTCCGATGGATCGTTGACTAGGGGTACGATCACGGAAGATAAATTTGACCCGGTCTTGGTATTTGACACTGATGGAGCGAATGACAGGGTAGGAGGCTCGACAGTGAATGCAGGTGAAATCTCCGAATTCGACTATTGTAACCAGAGCTGAGTCGGAACCGGTAACATTGTAACTATTGTTGGCGCCGGTAATCATCAGGGCATTGGAATAAGTCTGGGTGTCTGGAGTACTGCTGGCAATGTTCTGAATTATCTCAGTGCTAGTAGTGCTAAAACCCGAATTGGTAATAGTTGATGACTGCTCAGGGGGATTGAAGTCGGTTGGAGGAATCTCTGGCGTAGTGAGACGCATAAATAACAAGGCCATGAAGATAGTCGCCAAGAGTATTAATATACCCCATGTTAATTTATTTGGTGTCGCTGAGTCCATTGCTTAAAGTGATAAAATTAATTATACTAAATACAGATGTTTCCCAAATTCCACCGACAAATAAATTGTTGTGGTTGAGAATTATTCTCAAAACGGGAGCACTCTATTATTATAACAAATTTTTTCGATTTAACCAAGATGAAAATAATTTCCTGGAATGTTAATGGAATTAGGGCGGTGCTGGGGCATGACTTCGCTGGGTCTTTGGCTAAAATGAATCCCGATATTATCGGTTTGCAAGAAGTCAAGATTGATGATGCTCGTCGCGCTCAAAGTGCCTTCGAATTCGCAGGCTACCAAGATTACTGGCACAGCGCTCAGAAACCAGGTTACTCGGGTACTGCTATTCTTACTAAAACGAAGCCACTCCGAATTATCACTGGTTTAGATTTACCACACTTTGATGATGAAGGGCGAGTGATTACTGCCGAATACGACAAATTCTTTTTGATTAACGCTTATTTTCCCAATGCTCAGCCAGAGCTGGTGCGGATTAAATATAAGTCTGCCTTCAATAAAGATATCCTAGAATTTGCTCAACGCTTAGAAAAGTCCAAACCGGTCATAATTTGCGGTGATTTCAATGTGGCTTTGGAGGAGATTGATTTGGCTCGACCTAAAGAGAATGTCGGTAGTCCCGGATTCTCCGATGAGGAGCGTCGCGGTGGTCGAGAATTCTTACAGGCTGGCTTCATCGACACTTTCCGTTATCTGCATCCGGATCAAGTTAAATATTCTTGGTGGAGTTATCGAATGGGAGCTCGGGCTAAGAACGTTGGTTGGCGGATTGATTACTTTATGATTTCGCAAGGATTGAAATCCAAGTTGATCTCTGCGGAAATTCTCAATGAGGTGCAGGGGAGTGATCATTGTCCGGTGAGTATTAATTTAAAAATTTAATCAATGTTAAAAACTGCTACTAATCTACGAAAATTGCTACGAATACATACCCATAGGGCACTTACGAATTCTACAAATCTACGAAAAACTGCCTGTTGTGAGTTATGAGTTGTGAGTTATGAGTTATGAGTTATGAGTTACGAAATATGAACTCTTAATTTCTTTTGCATATTACGAATTAATATGAACCATTTAACAATTTGACTTGTTAATAAATTTTATGAGCCAATTTAAAATACATAGCAATTTCTATCGCGCTCTGATCTTCTGGGTTGGCATTTTGGCGACTATTTGTTATCGTTTGATTATCTTCCTGAATCATTTGCCTGACAGAATTTGGTCGGATCTGGTGTGGTATTTAGGCACCCTTGGCTTCGTCTGGTATTTTGCCCATCGTTACCGAGTGGAGAATGCCAGAGCTAATACGATTAGAGAGCTTGACTTAGAAACCAAGGTTCTCAAGTCGCAAACCTTAACAGCTGAGGATAGGACTGCTTTGGCACAGACTTTGAGAAGTCTGGAAAGCTCTACTGCCCAATGGCTCTACGTGGTTATCTTCGTTTCCTCCGGTCTGGCACTAGCTCTAGACCTGATGATGCGTTACTGGTTCTAAGCAATAATGCCTATTTTCATTGATTAATTGTTAAGTCATTGGCATTGATTTATCCAACTTCTTGTGTCAGAATAGGCAGGTAGTGTATAACTCATAACTCATAACTCATAACTCATAACTCATAACTCATAACTCATAACTCATAACTCATAACTCATAACTCATAACTCATAACTCATAACTCATAACTCATAACTCATAACTCATAA
>Ga0172379_10002865_pt1 | contig 29094 bp, 25 predicted proteins | sample GrowelOW334metaG_FD_119756 | JGI IMG/M metagenome (GOLD analysis project Ga0172379, IMG submission 119756) | Groundwater microbial communities from an aquifer near a municipal landfill in Southern Ontario, Canada - Groundwater well OW334 metaG | ecosystem: Environmental > Aquatic > Deep...
CGGATACGGCTGGATGCGTCGCTTTTGAAGAGAACGCCATGGGGAACAACAACACCGGCACGACCGTTTGAATTCATAGACTTTATAATATGCAGAATGAAAGCGTAATCGGCGTTTTTATTCGGGGGCATTTCGTATCCTTCTAAACGTCCATATTTGTCGGCTTTGAATTTTTCAACTTCCCATTCTTTGATAGAGTACGGGAAATTTGAGACGGTTATGTCAAAAGTTTTCAAACTTCCGTTTGGGTTCAAAAATTGCGGATCGGTAAGAGTATCGCCTCGTCGAATATCCGCGCTGTCCAAGCCATGGAGGAACATGTTAATTCGGGCGATAGCGAAAGTATCAATGTTGAGTTCTTGCCCGTAGAGGTAAAGCGTTCGAGCGACAGTTTCGCCTTCTTTTTCTTTGAGATTATTGAATGCCTCAAGAAGAAAGCCTCCCGATCCTACCGTCGGGTCGTAGATATGATCCTTTTTGTGCGGTTTGAGAATCTGAATGATAACGCGCTCTACTTCGCGAGGTGTATAAAATTCACCTCCTTTCTTCCCCGCATCCGTCGCGAATTGTTTGATGAGATACTCGTACGCATCGCCTAAAATATCGGAGCTGATGTACGTATTGCCAAAATTGTATTGCGAAAAATGGTTGATGAGTCGCTGGAGTGTTTCGTTTGAGAATTTATCTTTGTTGGCGAAATCAAGATCGTTGAAAATTTTATCAAGCTTCGGGCTGTTGGCGTTGGTAAGTTTATCAAAAACTTCGTTCAGTTTTGTGCCGATATTTCCGGAACTTTCTTCTATAAGCGACCAACGACAATCTTTTGGAACCTGAAAACGATGATTGTAATCGGCGCGAGCAATGGTGTCATCGTCGTATTCTTTCATAAGGGTATTGTATTCTTCATCCCATACATCGCTGATACGTTTGTAAAAAAGAAGACCGAAGATATATTTTTTGTAATCCACGGAACCAATTTTTCCGCGAAGAATATCCGCGCTCGTCCAAAGGAACCGCTCCAATTGGGGGAGAGTGAGTTTACTGCCCATCTTATCAACAATCGCTTGAATATCCTGCGGACGGTATTTGCGATCTCCGCGAGGACCCGAACGCATCGGGACCAAAATACCTTCCTTTTCCCAATTCCGAAGAGTATCGGGATGGATAGAGAATATTTCCGCAACCTGCCCGATAGTGAGCAGTTCCGGCATCTCCTTTAATTTGGCTTGAATGTCTTTTCTCATAGTGGTAAGTACTATTCTATCTGAACGAAGATATAAAGTCAAATGTTCATAGGTTTTCATAGGTCTGTATACAAACATACATTGAAAAATATGAGCTAGAAACGCATTTTTTTTAAAATATCTGGTGTATTTTTTTCCACCCCACAACAAAACCGTCCCTACAAAAGGACGGTTTTGGTTCCGTGTTCTCATCCCCTTTCCCTCACCCCAGCCTTCCTTTCACTTCCGCCACCAATGCTTCCAGGGTTTCGGATTCGGGGATTTGGTTTTCTTGGCAGAGGAGGTCGATGTTGCCTTTTTTCCAAAAGCCGGGTGGGCAACAGACGGTTATTTTTCCGCTTTTGGCGTATTCGCCGAGTTCAAGAAGCGAGATCGGGGACTCTGTTTCGGGGTCGAAATAAAGGGCGATGATGTCGGCGCGAGCGAGGCCTTTTTGCTCCCATTCTACCTGCGCGCGAAAATCGGGGTCTTCGGCGCTTCTATTTGGCAAAGGCTTCCAATCGTCACGACGAGGGTTGAGGAAAAGTATGTCTTCTTCGGTAAAATGAGAAAGAAATCGTTCCTGCCAATGTTCCGCCTTCCCCATTTCTATGCTTCCCGCCAAAAACACCACCGTTTTCGCAAGGCTTGCCTCTTTTTCAAAATCTTTTGGCGCTTGTATGACTTTCATACGAAAAGTATAGCACGCTCCCCGAGAAAATGAGTAATCAACACTCGCTTTTCTTCTTTTGGTGATACAATGAAAGCATCTCATTAAAATTTACAACAATGAAAAACACATCAAAGATAATTTTTATAGCGGGGGCGATTTTTCTTGTCGCCATTATGGCCTACGCCTTTATTTCTTTCCAAGGAAAGACCGAGGGGCTGAAACTTGTCGGCGGGGACAGCGATGCCAACGGGTGTATCGGCTCCGCGGGATATTCTTGGTGCGAGGCCCGCAAGGCTTGTATCCGAGTATGGGAGCAATACTGCACCGCTACTCCTCCGAAAACCGTCGTGTTTGCGTGCGATGAAGAAAAGACGATTACCGCTCTATTTTATATCGGCGACGATAAATTTGTTGATTTGGTCTTGAGCGACGAGAGAAGATTGACCGTCCCGCACGCAATATCCGCTTCCGGCGCCCGCTACGCAAAAGAAGACGAGAGCTTTGTCTTCTGGAACAAAGGCGACACAGCCTTTATCACCGAAGGAATCGGCAACGAAAGCAAAACCACCTTCGAGAACTGCACCCTCCGCGGAGAATAGTTGAAAAAACTCGCACAAAAAAATCCCCCGGAAATCGGGGGATTTTTTGAGTAAGGGGGATATTTATTTCCTGTAAACGGCGACGGATTTTACGATGATGAGAAAAGCGGAAACGAAGGTGTAGATGCCACCTAAAAACATAGCAGTAATCTCCCCTCCTACTCCGGCATAAAGTCCATTACCACTCGGAGTTATAATCGTCAGAAAAATTGTCATCGGTATCCACCATCGAGAAAACCGCATCCATATCTGAAAGACTTCGTCGCGAAGGAAGTATGTGACGAGAGAGAACGGAAATACCACGCAAAGAATCAAAAAAGAAGGACCCAACACAGAAGTAATTTCATGATAGGGATACATTCGCTCCGGACCTAAAAAAAATAATGAAAAAAATATTACGATAATAACCAAACTCCCCCAAAAAATAATCTTCTTTGCTTTATTCATGTGTTTTATTTTATGCCTGTTATTCAATTTAGTATACCATTGTTCTTGTCAGTAATAAAATTACTGGCCGGAAACAATAGAATCTTCTTGGGTCACTACTGCTCCTTGGATAGCACTGAACTCTCTTTTCTTTTTTTCTTTCCCCTCATAATCCACAGAAAGAGAAGATGCCCCCTCAATTCCCTTTCCTTTTGGAAAATGCATTTTAACTTTTGTGGTCCTTGTGGATGAGATACCTGAAAATGTAGTCTTACTAAGAACAGTGTTTCCAGAAACTTCTTCAATTTCAAGAGAAAAAGAGCCATCTTTGTAGCCATTCATATCAAGATCAATATTTGCGGAGGATGGAACGGAAATATACTGCACTTCGCCAAAGGTTTGATAAGATGAACCGGGAATATTCTCCAAAATTTCCCCTGTTTCTGAAATGCCTGTGTAGTTACCTTTGTCATCGGAAACTCCAAGAGTGAGAGGAGAATGGAGAGTAAAGCGAAGACGTTTGTCCATATATATTTTTTGCGTTTCTTCCGTGGAAGAATGTATATATGTCGGTAACGGGGAAATTGAGCGAATAAAAGTATTTTGAATAAATGTGCGGAGATTTTCAACTTCAAAGATATCCGCATGTTTTCTGTCTATAGACCAGTAATTATAATCATACAAATCCACCCAGTATTTCTTTACCCCGCTGGAAAGAGGTGTCCATAAGGCACTCGGAACAACGACTGTCCCATCACCATCTATGACCATTTTCGGAGAATAAATAAGATTTCCCGCAGATTCTGAATATTCTATTGTTCTTACGGTATCAACACCCCACCCTGCAATTTCGGTAAGTTGAACACCTTTTGGAGGGGTCCACGTATCAAGAGAGGAGTGAAGAGTATTTGCTCTTGTGTAAAGAGTGGAATTCCCAATTGCCGGGTCATTCAGTATATCGTTAACCGGAATATATAGCCTCATAAGGTCTGTCATAAACTTCTTCAAGCCGGCACCCGTCTTAATCGTTGTCCCGTATTTATCCCTCCAAGGAGCAAGAAGCGGGCTTGTGGTAGAAAATGTAATAATAGGATCTTTGACCCAGGCAAAATACGGATTTGAGGGGAGAAGGTTGTACGACATCGGCATATTCTGAGCAATAGTGCGAGCTTCGGTTTTTGTAATCAACGCAGGCATCCAGTCAAAAGGAAGTCCTTGATCAAATCCGTGCAAAATAGCTCCAACAGCCTGAGGTGTTCCCACCTGGGGTACTGCGACAAAAATCATTTGGTCAATAACGGTTGAAGATGCGGTACCGAGTTTGTTTGAAAGAGCCTTAGCGACAAGTCCGCCATATGAATGAGCGACGATGGTCACTTTTCCGGTATCGGAAGTGAGCGCCAAATTTTTCAATTCGGTATCAAGAGGTATTCCGGTAACGGATTTTGGACTCGTTACGATGGTGTCAGCTCCGTATCTCCAGTCGTACGGCAAGGATCTCCAATCGGCGATGGTTTTTTGCGTTTTGAGGGTTGTGAGTTGAGAAAGAAAAGATTTGTACACATTGCGTGTATATGAAGCATCGATAACGTCTTTCGCGTAAATTCCACTCAACGCAGAAACTCCCGAGGGCTTCATTAAAAGTTGTGTATTGTCGTTATCAGGATAAATCCCCGGCTCCCATATTTGTGTTTCATAACCGCCGACAACCCGATACAACCGACTCCCCATAATCCCCGGCAGAAAGGCCACGTTTGAATATCCTGTCTTAAACGTCTTGGTCGCACTCGCAACATTCTTCACCCCCACTTTTGCACGGAAGTAGTAGGAATAGGTTCCTTTCGGGAAGGTTTTAGTAAGGGTATAGACTCCGTTCTGATCGGGAGAAACAACGTAAGGGGTTGTGCCGACATACAGAGTAACGGAAGCGGGGGGAGTTTTTGTTCCCGAGATTACCGCGGTAAAGGTGAACTTTGTGTAATCTGCCACTCCTTTTGTATCTTGATTGCCGTCATCTTCCGTCTCTCCCAAGTTGGTAAGAGTAAGGGGGCCATAGATTACCGGATCTTTGGTAAGGAATGGAACGAAGATAATGTTATCGCCGATAATGTCGCCCACGCCGAGAGGGTTGGTGGGATGAGTGGGGCCGGTGGGTGAACCGAAGTAGTTGTTTTTGGCGGAGAGTGTTCCTGTTGTGTCGTTTCGTATCGAACCGCCAACGTTTCCGATAAAAGTACTGGAAGCGATGTTTGTTGTTCCTCCAAGATGATAGACGGCCGTATCGATACTCTCCGTAAACTTTGAGTAGGTTGAGGTGAGGGTTCCTGCTGTATTTATGACGGTTCCTCCTTTCGGAAAAATGACGTACGAAAGATTTGCTTTTCCTCCGGTGCGAATATCAATATATCCGGCGTGAGAAATATATGAAGCGGTTGATCCTCCGTCGGTATCTCCCTCAAGCGAATCATCATCAAACGAGGTGAGATATATGGGGAGGGCGCTTGTGCCGACAGCCCTCAGTGTTCCCAAAACGGCGATGGTGATATTGCCTGTTTCAAACTTAATAACAGCGCCGGGGCGAACGGTAAGAGTCTTCCCTACGGAAACGGTGAAAGTGTTGGAATACGGCTCAGAAATGACGTAGGGAATACCATCGTTTGCAAGAATGAGGTTTGAAGTGATTCCTGTGGAGGAAGAGAGAAAAATTCCCTTCTTTCCTGTTCCTGTCGCTGTGTTTCCAGAATTGGTGAAAGTGAGTCCTTGACTGAGTTGAAGGATAACGGCGGTTGTGTTGTCGGTAAAGATATTATTGGTAAAAGAAAGAGACCCACTCCCTCCCGCGTTCAGCCCTTCAAGGTTTCCGATAAACGTACTTGAAGCGATGTTTGTTGTTCCTCCAAGATGATAGACGGCCATATCAATACTCCCCGTGAACCTTGAATACGTTGAAGTGAGGGTTCCGGCGGTATTTATGACAGAACCACCCTTTGGAAAAATGGAATAGATAAGAGTTGCTTTTCCTCCGGTGCGAATATCAATATATCCGGCGTGAGAGATGTTTGTCGCGGACGAACCTCCGTCGGTATCCCCACCGAGAGCATCGTCATTGTATGAAGTGAAGTATGCGGGATTAAGAGAATTTCCGAGAACGTTCAGTGTTCCCAAAACGATAAGAGAAGTGTTTTCATTTCCAAATTTAACAACTGTACCGGGATTAATGGTGAGGGTCTTTCCTGCGGACACCGTGAAAGAATTTGAGTATTCGTCATACAAAACATATGGGAGCCCGTCGTTTGAGAGAGTAAGGTTTGAAGTGATTCCGACAGAAGATGTGAGGAAGATTCCTTTCTTTCCTGTTCCTGTCGCTGTGTTTCCGGAGTTGGTAATGGCGAGGTTTTGGCCGAGCTGAAGAGAGACGGCTGTCGTATTGTCGGTAAAGATATTATTGGTAAAAGAAAGACTTCCTAAGCCTTGTGCACCTAATCCTTCAAAGCTTCCGATAAACGTACTGGAAGCGATGTTTGTTGTTCCTCCCAAATGAAAGAGAGCGGTACTATTGCTCCCGATAAATTTGGAATATGCAACGGAAAGGTTTCCGGCATTTTGAACAGTTCCCCCTTTTGGAAAATATGTATAATTTAATTTTACGTTTCCTCCCGACATAATATCGACGTACCCAGCGTGAGAAATGTATGAAGCGGTTGACCCCCCATCAGTATCTCCTCCGAGAGTATCGTCATTGTATGAAGTGAAGTATACGGGGTTAAGAGCAGTGCCGAGAGAGTTTAGGGTTCCTCTGACGGGAATGCCCACATTCTCGTTTTCAAACTTGATGATAGTACCGGGATTGAGAGTGAGTGTGATGCCCGGAGGGATGTTGAAACCAGAGTCGGAGGAGATGATATACGGGCTTCCGGTCTTCGTCCAAGTGGCGGAAGCGGTAAGAGGTTCGGAGATGAAGGTGTATGCAAAAGAGAGGGATGGTACGAGAAAAAGGGCTGAAAATATGGCTAATTTGAGTTTCATAGTGGGTGAATAGTAGCACAAAAGCGGGGGTGATGCAAATAGAAAAACCCCGACTGCCTTAACAGTCGGGAAAGTGTAATTCTATTTTTTAATCCAGAAAACAGTAGCGATCAATCCGAGAATAGCACCGGCCGATACGATTCCGAGAGCATACGGGCCGAAAAATCCGGACCAATACGCACCGACGGCAATACCGCATAAAAACGACGACCATTTCACCAGACCGATCTCCCACCATCTCCACATTACGTTTTTAAAGATCTTCACTTTGCTTCTCCTTTGTTTGCAAATTACGCAATCACTCTATCACAAAAAAAATAACTTGCTATACTATAAAGATATTCATTCTCTTTCGTAATAATTTTTATGGAAACATTTAACTGGTACTCGACAATCATTAAGCCGACATGGTCTCCGCCGTCATGGCTTTTCGGGCCGGTGTGGTCGTTTCTTTATTGTCTTATCGCCGTTTCGTTCGGAAAAGTTTTTTTGATGGCGTGGCAAAAAGAAATTCCCTTCATTGTCGCTCTCCCCTTCATTTTGAATCTTATTTTTAATTTCGCATTCTCTCCTCTTCAGTTTGGATTAAAAAACAATCTTCTCGCCTCTCTCGATATTTTGTTTATCCTCGGTACCCTCATTTGGGCGATAATCGCAATCTATCCGCATGTAAAATGGATCGCGTATATTCAGATTCCTTATCTTCTGTGGGTTTCTTTTGCAACGATATTGCAACTGACTATTACCTACCTCAACCGCTAAAGATACTCTAAAGACTCTTCTTGGGGCTGTAAAAATACAAAAAAATGGGTTAAGATAGAGAAATGAAGCGAGTTTTGGCATTTCTTACCCGTTTTTGGCTTCCCCTCGCGCTCGCGGGGGTTTTTGTAGTGCAAAATTTCGCCTTTAATGCTTGGACAGGGCTCGCTTCGAATGACAATCCCCCATTTTTCCTGATGCAGTGCCTCTCTCTCGGAATACTTTTATTCGGGCCCTCAATATTTTTTGGAAAACGCGGGAGGTATGTGTATCTTTTCTCTGTGTCTGCCGTCGTGTCTCTCGTTTTTATTTCCCAATATCTTTATTTCTCTTTTTTTCACGGTTTTATGCAGGCCTCGGCTCTGAAATATGTCGGGCAGGTCGGCGACCAAACAGGCACGATTGCGATGCTCGTCTCACCGAAACTCCTTCTTTTCTTTTTCGGCATATTCGCGGTGCTTATCTTTTTTTTCCTCTCTCAAAAAGAAAAATTTTCCGAAACCGTACTTCCAAAAAAAGAAAAAGCTTTTGCTCTCGGAGCTATCGCGTCAATCGCCTTTGTCGCGTATTTCTCCCTTCTCATTACCAGCGAGAACGGTTTTGAAAAATTGAAACACCCGATTCAAACCCTTCACGATTTGAATAGTTTTACGTATTCGCAGAACGACGCCATAAAGCGCGGGGGAATCTGTAACTATTACTTTGGCGATATTATCGGAATGCTTTTTCGAGAAACGGGTATTACGGAGACCGAAGCTCTTTTTGTGGAAAATCTTTTTGAACAAAGGCCGGCGCTTGCTTCGGGAAAATATTTCGGAGTAGCGGAAGGAAAAAATCTCATCATTATTCAAGTTGAGTCTCTTGAAACAGCCGTAATCGAAGAAAAAATCGGGGGACAAGAGATAACCCCTACTTTGAATCGTCTTAAAAACGAGGGTATTTATTTTTCAAACTACTATACACAGGTCGGCCCCGGAAACACCGCCGATGCCGAATTTGTAACGCTTAACTCTCTTTACCCGCTCGCAAACACCGTCGCTTTCATAGACTTCGCGAGAAATACCTATCAGGCCCTTCCCTCTCTTCTCAAAGAAAAAGGGTATTCTACCTCGGTTTTTCACGGCGATGTCCCGAATTTCTGGAATCGTTCCAATATTTACCCGGGGCTCGGATACCAAAAATCTTTCAATAAAGCGGACTATATCGTTCATCAATGGAAATTTGATACCCTTGCCGACGAAGATTTTTTCCCGCAATCGGTAGAAAAGATAAAAATGCTTCCGAAGCCTTTTATGGCGACGCTGATTACCCTCACTTCGCATTCTCCTTTTCATATTCCGGAAGAGTCTAAAGAGCTTGTATTTCCTACCGACTCCGACCTGATCGATGCTCAAAAAAATTATCTGGAAAGCATTCATTATACAGACAAAGCAATCGGAAAATTTATTGAAGACCTGAAAGAAAACGAACTTTACGACGATTCTCTCATCGTAATCTACGGCGACCATGGGACAATGACGGGGATCAGCGAAAAAATGGGCGTAAGCGGAAACCCCGCTCCAAAAAACCTACGTTCAAGCCAGGTTCCTCTTATCGTTATCGTTCCTCACGGAAGAAATTTCCAGCCTCTCAAAAAAACGATATCAAGCCCGGGAAGCCACCTCGATCTTTATCCGACCATCTCCGCGTTGCTCGGCATTTCTGCTCCAAAAAACACATTCGGGCAAGACCTTCTCGCCTCAAAAAACCCCGTTGCGACACTGCGCGACCCCTACAAACAAACAATCGTGGCAATACTCGGGCAAAAACTTCTTTACTTCGGAGGAATGTCTGCGGATTTTGAGAGCGGTACGTGTTTTACTGCTTTCTCAAACACCCCGCTTCCCGTCGGGGAGTGCACACAACTTTACGAAGAACAATCGGCAAACCTGAGAGCTTCAGACTTGCTCATTAAGGGAGACCTCTTATCAAAAAGAGAACTGGAAAATATTTAAAAAAATATTATTATTTGCCTATATCAGTATTTTTTATTTTATGGCAAGAGCAAAATTAGTATGGGAGCCGGAATACAGCGTTGAGGTGGAAGAAATAGACAATCAACATAAAAAACTTTTCGTGGTTATAAACGAGCTGATTGATGTTCTCGATATGAACATCACCGATGCAGACCTTTCAAAAATCATCGGGGAGCTGATTGAGTATAAAATAAATCACTTTGCCACGGAAGAAAAATATTTTAAAGAATTCAATTACGAGGGGACGATTGACCACGTTGCTAAACACAAAATATTTAACGACAAAGTGGAAGAGCTCCAAAACAAATTTAAAGGGGACACGCTCGGTTTCGCCTTCGCTCTCGTTGATTTTCTCGAAGACTGGCTTATCAGCCACCTTATGACTACCGATCAGCAATACAAAAAATGCTTTAAAGAGCACGGCCTCAAATAAACAAACTTTTATCGAAAACCGCTCGCTTGAAAAAGAAGGGGCGGTTTTTGTTTTTCCTTTTATTGCGGGTTTGCCCCTGATATACTAAGGCTAATGAACAACAAAGAAACAACAAAGAAAAAGATCATTATTATCGGAGCGGGCCCGGGCGGGCTTTCTGCGGGAATGATACTTGCAAAAAAGGGGTATGACGTCTTGGTGCTCGAAAAAGATTCGGTTCTTGGAGGCAGAAACGCGCCACTTCGAATCGGCGAATATACTTTTGAGGTTGGACCAACCTTTGTAATGCTTCCGCAGGTTTTTAAGGAAATTTTTTCTCTAGCGGGAAAGAATATGGAAGACTACCTCGATTTCCGCCGTATCGATCCTTTGTACCGGCTACGATACAACGACGAAAAACAGCTCTTTGTTTATAACGACAAAAATAAATTTAAAGAAGAAATATCAAGCGTATTTCCGGGTGAAGAAAACGGGTATTCCCGATGGTATGAAGAGCATATCAATAAATTTGAAAGAATCTACGGGTGCCTCAAGGTGCCGTACAACAAACCGTATCATTATTTTCGAGGCAAATTACTCAAAGCCGTACCTTCGATGCAGATAGGGAGAACTATCAGCAATGTCCTCGAAGACTATTTTAAAACCGAAGAAATGCGTATGGCAATGGGTTTTCAGGCAAAATACCTCGGAATGTCGCCTTGGCAATGCCCCGGAGCATTTTCCATTCTTTCTTATACAGAGCATGCTTTCGGAGTGTTTCATCCGATGGGTGGGGTTCATAAAATATCCGAAGCGATGGCAAAAATACTCGAAGAGTACGGCGGAAAAATAGAGATGAACACCACGGTAAAAAAAGTTCTCGCCGAAAACGGAAAAGCTCACGGAGTCCTTCTTTCCGACGGCAGGATAATAGAGGCGGATACGGTGATAATGAACGCCGATTTCGCCTATGGTATGAAAAATCTCGTTCCCGAAAAAGAGCGCCCTTCTTATTCCGATAAAAAACTTTCTTCACTCAAATATTCCTGTTCAACTTTTATGCTTTACCTCGGGGTAGACAAAAAATATGATATTCCGCACCACAACATAATTTTCGGGAAAGATTACAAAAAGAATGTCGAGCAAATCTTTGGCGGAAAAGGAATTCCTGATGATCCCGCTTTTTATCTTCACAATCCTTCCCTCCTCGATCCTTCGCTCGCTCCGGCGGGAAAATCAGCCGTTTATGTGCTCGTCCCCGTCTCGAATCTTGAAACTTCTTTTCCGTGGGAATCGAAGAAAAAAGAAATCCGCGATATGCTTATTCGAATGATTGAAGAAAAAACGGAGATGAAAGATTTAAGCTCGCACATAGAAGAGGAAATGATATTTACCCCTGAAGACTGGCGCGACAAAGTGAATGTTTATAACGGCGCGGCGTTTAATCTTTCGCACAAGCTCTCTCAGATGCTCTTTCTCCGCCCCCACAACCGATTCGAAGACATAAAAGGCTTGTATTTAGTCGGAGGAGGAACACACCCGGGAAGCGGTCTTCCGACAATACTCGAATCAGGAAGAATTACCGCCGAAATGATAAGCGGAACTGAAAAATAAAGGTCCCTACAGCAGAGACCGCGGAGCATTAGACCTTTGTTGAGACATCGCTCGGGAAAAAAGAAAAAGCTTCGCAATTTCCTTTTGTCCACTCGCTCGTCTTAATAAGAAAAAACCGCCGTTAATTCGGCGGTTTTTTCTTTACGGCTACGATGTTTTACGATGCATCATTTTTTAATTACACTCCTCCGTCTTTTAGTTTTACCATTTCAGCTTTCAGTTCTTCCATTTTGATCTCTCTTCCTGTCATTATTTTATTGAGGGCAACGAGCTCTTCTATTTTTGCTTCAAAAATCTTTATCTCGGGAGAAGTCATTTTTTCCAGATTATCTATGTACGTAGAGAGCCGTGTCTCAATGGCTCGTTTCAGAGTAATATCTTCGATCGACAAAAGTATTTGCCCGATATCTCCAAACTGCCGAGCGTTTAAAAGCATTATTTTTAATCCGATATTCGGAAATTCGTGAGTAACCTCGTAATCATTAAAAACCTTCTTTTCCGGCAAAATATTTTCAAGCAACATGCGCAACTCCGGGATATCCCACTGGCCGTTGCCGAGGTCGTAAATGAGTTTTCCTACGGTTTCCTCAACCTTTGTCTGGAAATTTTTGTAAAACGATTCGTTTGCGCCGACAATAATAAGGCTCGGGTCAAGTATAAGAAATGGCTCTCTTGCCGTGTCTGAGAACGTTTTTATGTAGTGACGCGCTATCTCCTTGTCTTCTTTTGAGTCAAACATATGGGTATTTGCTTTAGCTTTATATTTTTATATTAATTATACTTTTTCCTACTTGTAACATTATTATAAACGACCCACAGGGCTTTGCAAACAATGTTCGCGAATACGGAGTCTTTTTCACAAACCAGCCTGCCGTTTTTTAAAATATTTCTCCACAACTAAAAGATATCGTTCGTCAAAAAAATGCGGTATCATTAAGATATAATTTCATTCTTATGAAAATTCGCACACAGCTTATTCTCACGTATTTTTGCGCCGCGGTTATTTCAACGGCATTCGTTTCTTTTTACTCTTACAATAAAGCAAAGCAATCCCTTCTTGCAGAAAAAACAACCGCTCTTGAAGCGATAACGACACTCAAAATCCGTTCGATAAAAGAATATTTTGAAGATTTTAATCGCGAAATGTCTATAACGACAGACCGGTATATTGCAAAAAATTTTCTTCCTATTCTCTCCAGTGATTTCGAAAAAAATTCCGCCAAACGATCTTCGGCACGCATAGAAATCGAGAGGGATATGAGCAAGATTCTCACAACACAAGAAAACATCGAGGAACTCTTCTTTCTCGACAAATCCGGAACCATTGTTTACTCCACAGACGAGGAAACGGAGGGGGCTTTAATTAAAGAGATATTTCCTATTCTCGGAGAGGAATCATTTCAAAAAGGAAAAATCAGCGTTTATTCAACGGATATCTTTTTTGATGAGAGGGAGAACCATGCCGAGTTCCTGACGGCCGGTCCGGTATACGACTTTTCCGGAAATTTCGCGGGGGTACTTATCTTTGAAGTGGATACGACTGCTCTCTTCTCGCTCGTACAAGACACGACGGGCGTAGGGAGTACGGGAGAAACTCTTATTGTACGTTTAATATCGGATGCACAGGAAAAAGACAGCCTCTTTCATCGCTACGACCCGCAAGGAAAAACTGTTCTCTTTTTGAATACGCTTCGCTTTGACCCGAATTCCTCTCTCAAGAGAACTCTTCTTGTCGGAGGTCCTTTGGGAATCCCTGCACAAAAATCGGCAATGGGGGAAAATGGTTCCGGTATAAATCTTGATTATCGAGAAAAAGAGGCTCTTTCCGTCTGGAAATATTTTCCCGAAAAAAACTGGGGGATCGTTACAAAAATCGATATGGAAGAAGTGCTTACTCCTATCTATATCCTGGCTCGGACCATTCTTCTTTTTGCGGGACTCATCGGAGTTATTATCTTTATAATGTCTCTTTTGTTTGCAAGAATCATTGCTTCCCCTATCAATGAACTCACTGAAACAGCAAAAAAAATAGGGCGAGGAGATCTCTCAATAACCTATAGCCCGAAATTGCTGTCCCTTAAAAACGAAATCGGAACCTTCGCACAAGTCTTTATGAAATCTATCGCTGATCTCAAAGATCTCCAAGAGAACCTTGAGAAAAAAGTCGAGGAAAGAACTCTTGTGCTCAAAGAAAAAGAAGAGGCTCTTTCAAAAGAACTCAAAAACGCGGAACGAGCCAATAAACTGATGGTAGGGAGAGAGCTCGAAATGGTAAAGCTAAAAAAACAGATAGCAGAATGTAAAAATAAAGGAAATATAAAATAAAATTCTTCCCTATGCAAAATTTAAAAAACATAGTTCCTACGCTTACCGGACAGCACCGCCTTCTCCAAAAAGACTTAGGGGATATTGCGGAGCTTCTCAAGATCGGTTCCCCGGATTATGAAAAAGTTTCGGAATTGCTTTCAAAATTTTCCAAAGACCTCATGGAGCATCTTCACCTTGAAAACGACCTCTTTTATGTTGAACTTCTGAAAAAAATGAAAGTCGTGTGGACAGATACCGCGGAAACAGAAGCATTTATCGGAGAAATGAAAGCTATCGAGGATACCGTGCAAAAATTCTTGTCGAAATACAAAGGAGGTCCCGAAATTAAAAATTCCGCCGATTCTTTTCCTTCCGAGTTTTCCTTAATTGTAAATACGCTTAATATTCGCATAGAATCCGAAGAATCCGGAGTGTACGGATATTGGGACCTCTACAATAAAGAATAAATTTTTTAGTTTCCGAAACAATGAAAATACGAACCAAAATTATTTTAAGCCTTGTCCTCGTTTCTATACCCTTTTTTGCGAATGGTATCTATTTTATTTACCGAATAAATAGCTTGAGCTCGGATTTTTCAATAGAAATACCAAAAGATCTCGGAAGTCTTGTCGAAAAAACAGAACTGAATGCCTTCGCTGATTCCATAAAATATTATGACGAAGTACTGACTCAATCCGCAAGGAACTATGCTTTCACCGGAGACAAAAAATGGGAAAAAATATATCTGGACGCGGAACCCGAACTGGATCAAACGATTGCATCGGCAAAAAAACTCGGAGGTCGCGAAACTGAAGCATTCTTCGCTTCTATAAACAAGGCAAACCAAAGCCTCGTTTCGATGGAGCATTCAGCCTTAGATAATGTAGACAAAGGAGAACGGCAGACCGCCATAGACACCTTGGAAAGCGCGGAATATTGGGGCGCCAAAGAAATATATAGGAACGCACTCGACGGATATATAAAACTACAAGAGAAAGAATATGGGGACATAAAAGCACTCTCCGGAGGGGTCGTAGAAGGCATTGCGTCTTATATGGAAACGCTCGCAAAAGAAACCCGACTCCTCGCCCTTATCACCATTCTTATTCTTTTTATTCTCGTTATTCTTTATTATATTTTTATTTCTCGAATCATAACAAAGCCACTCGGGATACTTCAAAAAGCGGCTGAGCGGGTAATGAAAGAAGATTTCGATTTCAATATTACAAGCGAATCAAAAGATGAAATAACTCTTCTTTCCCAATCGTTTGATACTCTTACAAAAATCATCAAACAATCAAGAATTGAAATAGAAAAGAAAGTTGAAGAACAAACGAAAGAATTGGCCAAAAAAACAAAAGATCTTGATGAACAAAAAAATGCGGTTCTAAACGTCCTTGAAGACGCGGAAAAAGAACGCAATATCGCCGAAACCCTCGCAGAGGATCTCAAAAAATTTAAGCTCGCGGTAGAAAACGCTTCCGATCACGTCGTAATTACCGATCCGGAGGGAGTTATTTTATTTGCCAACGACAGTGTCAAAAAAATTACCGGTTTTTCGAGGGAAGAGATTATCGGAAAAAAAGCGGGCGCTAAAGAAACATGGGGCGGAATAATGGCGCCGGAATTTTACAAAACACTCTGGGAAACAATAAAAGAGAAAAAGATTCCGTTTGTAGGTAATATTCAAAACCGTCGTAAAAACGGAGAAAAATACGAAGTTTTCTCAAGCATTTCTCCTGTTCTCGACAGCGACGGAAACGTAGACTTTTTTGTCGGAATAGAAAGAGATATCACTCGAGAAAAAGAGGTAGATCGGGCCAAAACGGAATTCGTTTCCCTCGCATCACACCAGCTTCGAACTCCGCTTTCTTCTATTAATTGGTATACGGAAATGATTCTTGGAGGAGACGCGGGAGAGATTACTGCGGATCAAAAAAGGTATTTAAACGAGATTTATGCGAGTAGTAAAAGAATGGGTGAACTTGTCGGCGCTCTTTTGAATGTTTCAAGGCTCGAACTCGGCACTTTTGCGATAGAACCCTCAACCATAGACGTACCATCTCTCGCAAAAAGTGTAATGGAAGAAATGAAGCCGGGGATAAACGAGAAAAAAATAATTACCCGAGAAACATACGGAGACGGAATAAATGCGTTTTACGCCGATGAAAAACTTCTCAGAATCGCAATTCAAAACCTTGCCTCAAACGCTATAAAGTACACAAACCCCGAAGGCAACGTTGAAATGAGAGTTGAAAAACTCCCCAAAGGAACTGATCTTGGCGGAAAAAAACTGAAAGACGAAGATTTGGTCATATCGGTTTCTGATTCAGGTATCGGTATTCCTGAAGCACAGCAACATAAAATATTCGGAAAACTCTTTCGTGCCGATAATGCTGCCATCTCTCGCACGGAAGGCACGGGGCTCGGACTGTATATAGTAAAGTCTATCGTCGAAAAATCTGGTGGAGATATCTGGTTCCAATCCGTCGAAAACAAAGGAACGACATTTTTTGTAGCATTTCCAATAACGGGGATGAAGAAAAAAGAAGGTGCGAAAAAGTTATCCTAACAAAAAAACTCCCGATACCTTGTCGGGAGTTTTACGTCTCATTAAAAATCAATGCGGGGATGAGCACTTATCAGCTTTTGGAGCGATGCGACCTCTCCGGTCATCCGAAACGCTTCCGCAAGCAAACGCTGGTCGCACATCTGAATATGGTGGTGCTTCACCCCGGGAGGTTTGGAGTCGGTGCGCATAACATCGTACAAAATTTCGGCTTCTTCCGAAACAAAATCGATTCCGGAAAAACGCGCGATTGTTTTTACCTGAGATAGGCGCAAACTGTCCCGTGGTTTTATGTAAGCCGCAAAATATCGGATACTCCGATAGTCTTGTTCGTTGATAATACCGCCGAGACGCCGATATTGCTCGTAAAGACAGTCTTTTTTCGGTGTAAGAGACATCGTACTTTCCTCTGTAAGAAACAATGAACTAACTTTGATATAATAATGTAATAATTCCTTTTTTTTGTCAATATCTCCTCCTTTTACTGTTTTAATTGACAAATTAATCAAAATAATATACAGTATATAGGTAAGTTTATCTCAGCAAGTTTCGTTTTTGGAAGAGGGATTTCCCTCTCATCTCCTCAAATCTATATAGAGTCTATTGTTTTAGTCTTTATGGAAGCTTAAGAGACACCCTAGTCGCGCTTACTCTTAAATAAAGGCTAGAAAACTATATATGTTTAACAGAAAAAATCGCCCGAGCAGAAGCTCCGGCGGAAATTCTTTTCATCGTAGCAAAAGAAGCTACGGTGGAACTACATCTTCCAAGCCATCGGCCGGAAGAGCTCCCCAAAGACGTGGAAACGGCGGTGGGGGCAAAGGACGCGGTAAATACATAAACCCGGCTTCTTTTGTGCGCAAAGCCGAACCTGTCGCCGAAGTAAAAGCCTACGAGCCGAAGAATCGCTTCGCGGATTTTGAACTTCACGACCACATTAAAAAGAATATCTCAAAAAAAGGATATTCGACCCCTACCCCGATTCAAGACCAGGCTATTCCTCATATATTGAAGGGATCAGACGTGGTCGGCATCGCCAATACGGGTACCGGAAAAACAGCGGCATTTCTTTTGCCTTTGCTTCATAAGGTAATTTCAAACCCCACGGAAAGCGTGCTTATTATCGTCCCGACTCGAGAATTGGCTCAACAGATCAATGATGAGTTTATGCAATTCCGCGACGGGTTGAATATCTACTCAGCTTGTTGTGTCGGAGGCGCATCTATCGGGATGCAAATCGGCGCATTGCGCAGACCGAATAACTTTGTTATCGGTACACCGGGGCGCTTGAAAGATCTTATCCAAAGAAACGTACTCAAACCGGCTCGATTCGGAACAATTGTACTCGATGAAGCCGACAGAATGCTCGATATGGGATTCGTTCAGGATATGCGTTTCATTATGTCTAAAATGGCCGACAATAGGCACACACTCTTCTTCTCGGCTACAACCGCGCCGGAAGTCGACAAACTCATCAATGAATTTTTGCGTGAACCTGTAAAAATCTCGGTGAAGACCGGAGAAACGGCAAAAAACGTGGACCAGGATGTCGTGAAAGTAAACGGAGATAAAGGAAAAATCACTATCCTTGAAGAGCTCCTTTCAAAACCGGAATTCAAAAAAGTACTCGTTTTCGGACGAACAAAATTCGGCGTAGAAAAACTTTCAAAGGAACTTGGAAAACGCGGATTCAAATCTGAATCAATTCACGGCAATAAAAATCAGAACGCCCGCCAAAGAGCGCTTGTTGCTTTCAAAACCAACCAAGCTCAGATATTGGTAGCGACAGACGTTGCCGCCAGAGGTTTGGACATTCCAAACGTAAGCCATGTCATCAACTATGATGTACCGGCCACATACGAAGATTATGTCCACCGCATCGGCCGTACAGGCCGAGGCGACCAAAGAGGAAAAGCCCTCACCTTCGTAGAATAAATTTTTACAAGGACTACCCTTGTAAAGTAAAAAAATAACCCCGAATTTAATCGGGGTTATTTTTTAGTTTGGGAAGGATAGAATTACTTCTTTCCTTTTTTTGCCTTTTTGGCCGGAGCGGCTTTCTTGGCGGGTTTAGAAGTCTTCACTTCTTTTTCTTCTTTGATGTCTTTTGAAACTTTGGTGACAACGTCAGTAAGTTCCTTTTTTACCTTCGCGGAATCTTTTGCCGGAGCGACTGAGACTTCTTTTGGAAGCTTTGCCGTAAGGAGAAGATCGACGGAGCGGGTAAGTTTGTCGAGTTTATAATCAAGAGCCTCGAGGCGTCTCTTTATGTCGCCGTCGTTTCTCGGCTGTTCAAATGACGGAGCCGGGCGGAATGCCGGGCGGTCGTTATTGAAGCTTCTTTTTTCGGAGCGATCATCAAAACCGCCTCCTCTGTTTCCGAAACATTCTTTGCAGTATACCGGTTTGCCGTTTTTTGGTGCAAAAGGTACTTCGCAAGACTTTCCGCATTCTGCGCAGATGGCGCTATGCATAGAAACCTGTCCGCGATCGTCGTTTCCCCAGCTTTTCTTCTGGAATGATGGGCGTCCAAAATCTCTGCCTCCTTTATTAAATCCACCTCTACTGCCACCATCGTGACCGCCTCCTCTATTGAAATTACCCATATAATGAGAGTTATTTATTAACTGTTATTCTTAATGTAGATAATAACATATTTTCGTTAATTTTGCAAGAGAAAAAGAAAAACCGCCCCGATTTTCATGGGGGCGGTGATAGTATCTGAAACGCGATCAGATATTCTTTAAGACACAACTACTCGTCGCGACTTCGTCTAAACGGCGTATCAGGTAAGCCATACCTTCTTTGATACAACCGTTTTTGCGAATGCGGGGACAGTAGACTGAAACGGGAATCTTCATTTTGCAGAGAACCCGGCGAATAGATTCACCCATTCCGACGAGAACCTCGTATTCGACGAGAGAATAATCACCGTGGCATTCCGATATCGCGTGCGCGATGGTTTTCGCATTGTGAGAAGCAACGGAAACACGAATGTGGTCTTTGTATTTAAGGAGGAGCGACACTGTGGCGTTGAAGGACCAGTCGGTATCTTCTTTCCTTTCAAAGAGCGGAAATTTTTCTTCGAGGTCAAAAGCGATTGAATGTTCAGCGCCCCAATAAGCGCCCTTTACCACGCGGACACGAAGAGGATATTTGCGCTGTTTTGCGACAGAAACAATCCTCTCGAGCGAGGCAAAAACGTCTTTCCTGTAAGTTTGGAGGACGATTCCGACTTCATTTTCCATATCGCGAAATTCCGGCTCCATGATTACCTCAAGGAATGCGTCTTCCGTAAGGTGACACCATTTGAAGTACTCTTCCGCGTCTACGGTAATTTCCGCGTCGGAATGTTTCCCTTCCGTGAATAAAACTCTCAGCTTTTCTTTGAGAAGAAGTTTGTTTTCTTCGTAGGTGTTGGCGAAGAAAACTAAAGACGGAACAAGCGAAGACGGCTTAACGGATATCTTTCCGCCGAACCTGCGCATATCGTAGAGATAACTGTTGAGATAAACTTCGGCGTCCCGAGGAGTTTTCGCTTCTTCTCCGACGATGTCCAGAATGACATCGGCTCCCTCTTCCTCAAATTTCTTTTCCATTTTTATATAGGAGAGTTCGTCCTTAACAAGGAAGAACGGAAACATGAGGTTTATGATAACGAACCGGAGAACCGCGTCGGTAATCATGAGTGGAACAAAGTGTTCGAGCATCCACAAAGCGGAAACGAGAAACCATGGTAACACTTTTCCGTTTTTCCGGATCGACTCAAAAAGATGAGCACCGGGGCTTGGGACGTCTTCAATAACGCTCACGAGTTCGAGAAATGCGGGCCTTATTTCTGGAAAAAGATTACTGATTCGAAGGATAAGAGCTGTCGGGGTCCAGGGACGCGCTCTCATTATTTTTCGTTGAAGTTTTTCTCCGGTAATATGGAGTGGCTTCATAGGTTCTTCCTCCTTTTTCTGTGTCAAAAAACGACAATGCTCTAAAGATACTCTTCCCGTTTTTTTGTGTCAAATATAAAAACCCCGGAAAACTTCCGGGGCAATCGAGATTATGCTTTTCCTTCTTTCGGGAGTTCCTGAGTGTAGAATTCTTCGAGCGCGTCATGGAGTTCGGCGCAATAGGTCATTGTCGGACCTCCGCCCATTACCATCGCGACTTCAAAAACGCCTAAAATCTCTTCGCGAGTAACTCCGAGCTTCTTGCATGCCTGCACGTGAAGGACAATACAGCCGGGGCAACGCAAAACGAGTGCCATACCGAGGGCGATCATTTCTTTCGTTTTTACATCGACAGCGCCGGACGCCATCGCCTTGTGATGCCATTCGCTCCATGATTTCATCGTATCGGGCAAGCCTTTTCGAACACCACGGAAACCCGTCGTAAAATGGTCTAACTTTTCGCGTGTTTTTGACACTTTGTCCTCCTTTTTTGTTAAACAAAAGAACCAAAAACAGAGTATCATAAAGGCGTCGGTTTTGTCGAGATAGAAATTATCTACGAAGGAGTGATATAATGAATTTTATGAAAGAAAAAATAATACTTGTGAACGACAAGATGCAAAAAAATTATCGGTATATGCTCACCGAGTCGTCCGGGAAAAATTTTCATCCGGACTTTAAGCCGGAACTCACTCCGAAAGAAATGCTCGAACTCGGAGTATTTGGCGGGAAGTATATGACTGATTGCAAAAAAGAATTTCCGAAAAGCTGGTTCGCTTCCGCGAAACTTTCACCAAAAGAATCGGACCCCTCTCTCAATTATTTCGGAGTTCGTGCAAGCCAGCCTCTTTCTGTGTGGAAAAAGAAAGGTTGGATAAATGAAAAAATCGACCCAAGAGGATGGTTTCAGTGGTATTGCCGATATTATATGGGGCGGAGGATCCCCGACGAAGATGGGCGCCAGATAAAACGATGGAAAGCGATAAGGAGACACATCTCTCAAATACAAAAAAATTGCAGTGCAGGAGATAAATACTGCCGTCCCAAACAACGACAAGCGGTACTACACTGGGCTTACGACAGCAGAAAAATGTAATTCAAAGACCGGCGTATTCATTTTGTCCGCACGTTCGACAAAATAAAAAACGGCGGGGATATACCCGCCGTTTTGCTCAAGAGCTTTTGCCTAGAGCTTTTTTAGCGTATAGAACGCCGAGGTGGAACGCTCTCTCGTTAACTTCCCGATATTTCTTCGGGGTCTTTGAGAGCATGACGGAAAGTGCCGATTCGCTCGAAACGCATCCCGTTATCTCTACCGTAATGGCAAGGGCGAGAGTGGATTGCGTCGCAAGAACACCGATTTCGTTTTTTGCGATCTCGACGATCGGTATTTCGATAAACTTCCAGGACTTCCTGTCGTCTGTCGTCGGAAAAACAAGATTCGGGTCTATAACAATCGTACCGCCTATCCGTATCGCATCTTTAAAGCGATTGAAAGACACGTTGGCGGTCGAAAGCATAAAACCTATTTCTCCCGGTATCGTATAGGGATAAAATATCTCCTCCTTATCGATGAGAATGTCGACCAGAGTCGCCCCTCCCCGAACCTGAGAAGTATATGTCCCCTTTTGAATGGCGTGGAGCCCTTCGTTTACCGCGGATTCACAGAGCGCTTCTCCCGCAAGGATAACGCCTTGTCCGCCGGCACCGGTGATGCGTATTTGCGTTTTACACATTTTACGCCTCCTCTTTTTCGGCTTGAAGGCGCGAAACAAGATTTTCGTATGCTTTGCTGTATTCTACCTTTTCGACTTGTTTGAGTATGCCCGTCGGGAACTTCCCTTCTTTTTCGGAATCCGGAAGCGCGTCGTACTTTGCTTTTGGCAATATGAGCGACGAGATCCAATTTTCCATTTTTTCGGGGGTACCCATTCCGTTGTGACGGCCGAGATTGACGGGACACCCGGAGAAAACCTCGACAAAACTAAACCCTTTATGAGCCAAGCTTGCCGAAATAACTTTCTCGAGAGTAACGAGGTCGACGGCAGTACTCCTTGCCACAAAAGTCGCACCCGCGCCGATGGCGAGATTGCACGCATCAAAGACGGGATCGATCGTGCCGAACTGCTGAGTGACCGCCCACATACCTTGCGGAGTGGTCGGACTTGCTTGCGAATTCGTGAGACCGTAGATGAAGTTATTGATGACGATGTATTTCAAGCCGATATTTCGACGACACGCATGGATGAAATGATTTCCACCGATTGCCAAGCCGTCGCCGTCGCCTGATACAACAATCACATTCTTTTCGGGATTCGCGAACTTGATACCGGTCGCATACGGAAGAGCCCTGCCGTGCGTTGTATGCACGGTATTGCAATTCACATAAGAACTGATGCGCCCAGAACATCCGATACCGGAGACAAGGCAAACATCATTCATATCCCAATTATTCGCCGAAATGGCGCGTATGAGCGCTTTGAGCACCGTGCCGTTTCCACAGCCCGGGCACCATTGCGTCGGAAGACGGTCGGTCCGTAAGTAGCTGTCGTAATCAAAGGCCATGGTGCATGCTCCTTACTTTTTCAATTATCTCCACGGGGGAGATTGGACGTCCGTTCACCTTGGAAAGGAATTGCGGACGATTACTCATCGTACGCTCGACCTCGCGAAGATACTGACCCATATTCATCTCGACAACGAGAATGTTTTTGGGATCAAACCGCTTCGCAAGATTGTACATCCTTTTTCCGGGACTCGGCCAAAGCGTTATGGGTCGGAACATTCCGACTTTCATTCCTTCGGCCCGCATTCTTTGAATCGCGGTCTTTGCCGAAAGAGAAACGGAACCGTAACAAATGATGAGGTATTCCGCGTCATCGAGCTCGTATTTCTCGTACGATTCGATTTCGTCCAAGTGAGCTTCAACTTTTCGGAAATGCCTTTCCATGAGCGCCTGGCAAATGTCGGGGTGTTCCGACGGGAACCCTGTTTTATCGTGATGCAGTCCGGACACGTGATACGGAGAATTCGTAAAGAACGGATTCAATATCGCCGGTTGGTCGGACGGTACATCGTACGGATGATAGCTCGCAAGCGAGTTTATCTTTCGAGAGACGATGGTTTTTTGCACCGTTTCCAAATCCGGCAAATTCGCATCACGAATCATATGGCCGAGTGTTTCATCGGACAAAAGAATAACCGGTTGCATAAAACGTTCCGCGAGATTGAACGCGCGAACCGTTTCGGTATAGCACTCCTCGATAGAACCCGGAGCAAGAACGATTGTTTTCACATCGCCGTGCGTCGGAGCTCTCGCCTGGAGAATATCGCCTTGAGCAACACGAGTGGGAAGCCCTGTTGAAGGACCTCCTCGCATTACGTTCACTATCACAAGCGGAATCTCCGCCATATGAGCAAGGCCAATTTGCTCGGCCTTGAGCGACATCCCCGGACCGGAGGTGTTGGTCATTGCTTTCTTGCCCGACATAGAAGCGCCGAGCGCCACACAGATGGCGGCAATCTCGTCTTCCATTTGAATAAACTTCCTTCCGTTTGACGGAAAGAGAACGGAGATTTCGTGCATCACTTCCGATGAAGGAGTAATGGGATAACCCCCGAAAAATTCGCACCCGGCGTCCATTGCGCCAAGCGCTACCAATTTGTTACCGCTTGAAATGAGTTTCCTCATTGCTTTTCTCCTTCGCTCGAAAGCTCCAGGCAATCATTCTCGAGAATTTTCGCCTGACGCTCGCGTGCTTCCGCGGAAAGTTTTGGAAATGTGTAGTCCTTTTTGTCGGCCGTAAGAATCGCAAAATCAGGGCAAGCATTTTCACACTTGGCACACCCGATGCAAAGATCCAACCGATCAATCGAGACCATAACGCCGTAGATAGAGCCTGTGTCCCGCCTCATTGAAAGCACGCCTGCTGGGCAAACACGCACGCATTTCGCGCACGATTTGCATCGCGCAAACTTGATAGCAAGAGGAGTAACAGAGGCATTTTCCTTCGTATTTTCAGACTTTTCAGTCATTTTTCCACCTCTTTCAAAGAACCAATTGTCTTGTCTATAACAATATACATATTTTTAACTTTGTCAAATTGCTCAAAATATAAAAACACCCACAAGTAAGGGGTGTTTTTAACGGACCGGAGAAAAAAATATTATTTCTTTTTCGCCTTTCTCGCCATAAGAAGAGCACGCTTCGTATCGAGGCGTTTCTTCGTCTTTTTTGAGCGAGATGCTTTGTTTTTTATGTCCTGACTTAATCTTTTTGCCATACAGACATATTACACAAAAAAATCAATTTTGTACATATCAAACGCGACTTTTTAAAAAAAATGTTATTATGGGTAAATAATCGTTAAATCTTTTTTATGAACCATTTGAATAAAGTCATTCTTTTCGTTTCCCTCCTTTTCGCTCTTCCCTATTTTGTTTCAGCCCATCAACCCCGCGTCGTTTCCGAAAACGAAATTCTTGTAAGCGATCCGCAGATATCAAAAGCATATTACGGAAAGCTCGAGGGCGACCCCCACATTTACAGCATCTCTTCCGACAAAGAATTCGAACTCTATGTGAATATTCTTGTCCCTGATATTTCGGGGCAAAAAAAGGACGTCTCCGCGGTGGTACTTACTCCGGGGAAGGAAGATGTCCCCATCGCTCTTCTCGAAGGAGGAGAATTCGGGTGGACGAGATTTTTCGAAGAATATGGTCAAGATTGGTATTGGCAGGGACCGGAGTATAAAGCGACTGTTCCCGCAGGAACTTACGAAATACGAGTTTGGAGCTCTAATAATGACAGTAAGTATTCCCTTGCCGTAGGAGATATAGAATCCTTTGATTTTAAAGAAAGTATGAATGCCCTCTACCTTGTCCCGAGAATCAAGCGCGATTTTTTCAACGAATCTCCGGCTAATTTTATTTTTTCTCCCATCGGAGCAGGATATGTGTTCACTATGTTTGTTTTCGCTTTTATTTTCGGAATTCTCTACCGCCTTATCGCGCTTAAATTAAAAAAAGAAAATGTTCTCGCAAGGCCGAGAAATATCGGCAAAGGAGACAGACTTCTTCGCGCTTTTTTTGGAATAGCCCTCCTTGCCCTCGCGATAACGACCACATGGAATCCTTTTGTTCTTTTCTTTTCCGGTTTTTGTTTCTTTGAAGCATTTGCGAGCTGGTGCGCATTTTATCAGGCGATCGGAAGGAACACTTGCCCTATTTAAAGATAGAATTAAAAAAACCGCCCCGAGTAAAATCGGAAGGCGGTTTTTCTTTTACTTCTTTATGGCGTTGTTGTTTCTGCTACGGGTGCGGTTTGTTCCGGAGTAGGAGGGGTGGGGGCAACAGGTTCTTCAACCACCGGGGCCGGTTCACTTACAACGACAGGTTCTTCTACTACCGGTGCCGGCTCAATCGAAACGACAGCTTCTTCTACTGTCGGCGCGGGCTCGTCTACTGCGGTGGGTGCGGTTGGTTCACTTATCGGATCTTCCGGAAAGATTGGTCCAAGAATCGAGGCACCCGCTCCGGCAGTCTGTGTAGGAGTTGATTGCGGAGCAGACGTATCTTCGCATTTTCCGGCGGTAGTATTCGGAACCCCACGCACAATCTTCATACAGTACGGAGCACCTCCTTCCGCATCATAGAGAGTGATACCGGTCGGGTTAGCTTGAGTTCCAACTTCAAACGAAGTTTCCGCGGTAATCTTCTTGGCAAGAATGGTTTCAGCTCGAAGATTTCCCTCTTCATCAATGCTCCAGTTATTTCCCGAGAGAGCGCGAATTCCGATGATACTCTTTTGATTAAAGTCCAAATCGACAGCCGGCTTTATCATTCCCGTATCGGGGTCAACGCTCCATGCATTTTCCGAGGTGATATCTCCATCGGAAACTTCAGTTGCAAGTTTCTGCCAGGAAAGATTTACGAAAACGAGGATTTTACCTTCTCCGACTTCTGAATAATTTTCGAGAGCCATCGCGACAGTAGATTCTCCCGCTTTCGCTTTTCGGCCCACGCCAGGAACGGAAGACGGAGCGATTCTATCTCCAATCTTTATTTCACCTCCTTCGAGATTTATCTTCACAGGAACACGACCGGAAAGAGCAACCGGGCGAAGCTTCGTCTCAAGATTCATTCCTGTGATATCTCCCAAAAGTACTCCCGGGGCGGTAGAAATGATTCCGAATACCGCACCGCTGTTTTCGGTTGTTGTTTTAATGAGCGAGACTTTCAACATATTGTTAATCTCTTCATTGTCCCCCGCTATCATCAATTTCTCAGATTCCAATCTCTGCTGTTCAGGAACAGTATCAGAGAGAGCAACGATATCACCCGCTTCTATCGTCTCGTCCGCTATCGGATAATTTTCCGCGATGTCGCTGGCACTAAAGGATGAAGCATCTCCGTAAACAGTTCCCGCGGTGAGCGTTCCGTAGCATTTCGCAAGACCGCCGTTGTCCGCGCAGAGAGCTCCGTTGAAAGCAGATCCGTTTCCGGAAGCGATAGAGAGTTTTGCAAAGGCTGTCGAGGTCGCGATTCCGATTGAACCTGTGAAGTTTACCTTATCAGAGGTTCCATTACCGACGGTGAGCAATTTATTATTTTTCGCATAGATGGTGGAAGCCTCTTCAAAAACAAGATTCGACGGAGCGCCGGCATCGCCAATATAAACATTTCCAGGGGAAGCAACGGTACCAAATCCGCTTCCAATAACGACCTGCTCCGAGCCGGTAGTGGTATCGATTCTGAAAAGAGTACTGCTTGCGCTCTGGGTTGTTGTCGTCGCAATTGTCCAAGCAAATGCTTTATTGGTGGGGATAGTAGAGGTCGCACTTGTTCCGTAAGTGAAGATTCCATTATTCGAAACAGCCAGGAGTGTAGTAGAAGCTGAGTTGATAATTTCAAAGGCTCGTCTATTTGTTGTATCTGTTCCAAAAACAGAAAGGCGTGTATAAGGAATGGTTGTGCCAATACCGACATTCACGGCAGAATCCCCCGTACCACCCAAAACCATACAATCTGAGCAGGCGACCTGTGACATATATCCGACTGCGGTAGCATTATCAAGAACAGTGGCCTGTGCAACTGTCGCAGCCCTGGAAGAGTACGCTCCAAGGAAGAGAGAATTTGTATCTACGGTTGACTGATTATTCACATTTGTGCCGTCTCCGTATCCGGCCTGGAAACCGAGGGCTGTGGTAGTAGCGCCTGTTGTGAGTTCAAGTAAAGCGTTTGCTCCGATAGCTGTATTGTAATCACCCGTAGTATTACTGTATAAAGCGGTCGCGCCAAACGCCGAGTTTTGAATTCCGGAAGTATTGAAACGAAGGGCTGAAAAACCGGAACCAGTATTGTTTTCTCCCGTTGTGTTCGCATACAAAGTGTTTACACTAAATGCGGAATTTTGGAAACCTGTCGTATTTTGACGGAGAGACTGTGCCCCCATTGAGGTATTATAATATCCGGTAGTATTTATGAAGAGAGACTGCACTCCGACCCCGGAGTTGAGATATCCTGTCGTATTATTTGCGAGCGAATTTACTCCGACAGCGCTATTAAAATAACCATAAGTGTTGTCGGTAAGAGCGAGGTAACCAAGAGCGGTATTTTGATCTCCTTCGTTTGTCGCCCCCGCAGTAAGAGCATCTAACGCGCCGTAACCGACGCCCGTGTTATAGAGAGAAGACGTCGCCGTATTTCCTGCATTATATCCGATAAAGACAGAGCGAGACGAGGCGCCGAGATTTGCTCCGGCATTTGCCCCTATTGTCAGGCCCCCGTTCGCAACAGGCTCGGAACGAAGGAATAAAAGATTGTTCTGGAAGAATTTGGAATCGGTCGAGAAATTTAAATGACCAGAAAGATCAATCCCGCCGGCAAAAGTTGAAGTTGCGGTAGACGTCGTCGCAGTGAAATACGAAGCATCAACATACGAAGTGAATCGCCCCTCTCCATTTACGTCAAATTTATATGTAGGAGTAATATCACCAACTCCGAGATATCCGGCTTCTGTGATAGTGAGAGGGCTATTACCTCCGACACCGTTAATTCCATTTCTAAATTTAAGATCTCCGTTGAAATCTATATATTGATTGCCGTCGCTCCAATCCGTAATCTTAAAGCCCATATCATTTCCATTCCCCATATCAAAGGTTGAGGTGGTGGGACCCCAAACGCTTAATTTTGAATCCGGAGTAGTAGTGCCGATACCGACATTTCCCGCCGATAAAACCGTCATCTTTGTAGAGTCAGTCGAACCTGTTGTAAATAATATGTTCCCAGTTGAATTTCTGGCTCCAAGGATAAGGTTGCCTACGTTGCTTCGAAGCGTTATGTCGTTCGCGACCGCTTCATTGGAGTAAGCGTTCCCCACACTCGCAAAACCAAGGTCCCCAAGAGAAGTATCGTTCAAAGAAAGAGAATACCCCGAAGACATACTTCCATCGAGCCTTATTCCTTCTCCGTTCGTAGTATTACGTATCGTGAGTCTTTGAGTTGGAGTAGTAGTCCCGATACCAAC